>Ga0209337_1001176_pt1 | contig 20224 bp, 30 predicted proteins | sample LinPmetageLP53_FD_184044 | JGI IMG/M metagenome (GOLD analysis project Ga0209337, IMG submission 184044) | Marine viral communities from the Pacific Ocean - LP-53 (SPAdes) (version 2) | ecosystem: Environmental > Aquatic > Marine > Oceanic | place: Pacific Ocean | collected 2010-02-08 | reverse complement strand
AAAAAGATTTGATAAAGATGAAGGAACTGGGGGTGGTGGAGGTGACAATGTTGGTATGGTTGGCTCTGCTTTACCTTCCTCTATTAATTTAAAAAATACTGCATTATTAGGACTCGGATTGGCGGGGTTAGGTATGGGTTTAAAAAAAGGATATGATAAATTAACAAAAGGTCGACCTTTACAAGAACCTCGACAATTACCCGGTCAACAACCACGAGATTTATTTAAAAAAGGAATAGATAGTTTAAGAGATAAAGCCACAAAATTAGAACAAACTGCCGAAAAAATAAAAGATTTAAAAGAAAAATTAGAAGGTAGACAACAAGGAAGATTTGGTGGTGGAGATGATCCACCCGGTACAAGTCAAACCGCTACATTATCTGGAGCTGCTGCTGCTGCGACAGCATTATCAACAAGAGAAAGTCCACCAGTTATGAGTGATTTAATGACACAATATGCAGACAATACATTACCTCAAGAAATATCAGATGCTATAAAAGATAATTTAGATACAATAAAACAATTATCAGAAGAACAACAAGATAAATTATTAAAAGAAATGTTTGATAATTATGATGAATATACTATGGGTGACATGGAGTATAACAACCCATTAGAAGATGATGATAGAGTCAAATATGGAAGAGCTGAAATCGAGGATATGTTAGATGATAGTGCAGGAGAGGTTTATAGAAATCCTACCGATAGAGGTGATACTGAATTATATACTGCCGATGATATAAGAGGAATGTTAGAAGAAGATGCCGAATTTGTAGGAGGTGACTTCGAGGATGATATACAAAGAATCATTAATAGATATGAACCACAAGAAGAAGAAAGAGAACCAGAAATAGTGGCGGAAGATGAGACAAAAAAATATAATATATAATTATAAATGCCATTAGAAATAAAAAACTCACAAAGGCAACCTATATTACTACAATTAAATTCTTCTAATGGTGTCGCAGGAGATACCGATGGAACTCAAACGTGGAATTTAGAAACATCTATTTCATCATTACAAAATGAATTAATGGTCGTACATTTACGAAGAGCAATAATCCCATTTTCATTTTTTACTTTATCTGAAACATTAAATAATAATATGTTTTATTTACAAGAAACCGATGGATCCTCAACAAATTTAATAACAATTACAGTACCAGAAGGAAATTATAATATAGAAACATTAACCGAATATTTAAGTGATGAAATAAAATCAGATACCACATTTAGTTCAGTATATACATTTGAACTACAACCAAATCAAAATTTTCTAAAAATATCTTTGACTTCCGGAACCGCCACAACTGGAACATTTCAATTTGGCACAAAATCAAACACAATAAGGAGATTTTTAGGTTTTACGGAAAATGATATTACTGTTGCGCAGTCCGGGTTTATTACATCTAATCGTGTGTTAGATATGACTGGTGGTATTGATGGTATCCATGTTAGGACAAATTTAAAAACTGATAATTGTTTAACTGATAATGGAAGACTCAACGAAGAATTAGTTATTATACCGATTAATGTTGAACCCTTTAATATAATATATTATCAAGAAGAGAGTTTTCCATTTAAATCTGTTATACCTGGAAAATCTATTAAATCTATTGAAATTTCATTAACAGATAGATTTAATAATGCACTCGATTTTAATAATATACCTTTTACTTTATTTTTAGAAGTTGATTTTCAATTTATAGATCGCAACCTGGACGCTACTAGTGAAAAAAACAGAACATCACAAGTCACATTAGATACTAAAATTAAAACTCAAAAAATAGAAAGTGAAATGGCTAAAAGGGCAATTTTAAATGATATTAAATCAAAAAGACAAAAAGAGGAAGGTAAATTATCATTAGTCAATAATTTACAAAATTTTCATAATGAAAATATTGAAAAAAATTAATATATTATTGATATAATATATAAATATGGGATTCTTCGACTCGATAGGAGATTTCTTTACAAAGACTATACCAAAGACAGCCAAAAAGGCAGCTCGAGGAGTCAAATCGGTGGCAGGCAGTGCTGTGCGAGGAGTGAAATCCGCAATTAAAGAGGTTAAAAAAGGCTTTAAGGAAATAGGTGACAATGTTGAGCAGTTTGGAGAAAAGAGAGCCTGGGAAGAAGGATTTAAAAAAGCAGGACAATTAGTACAAGCTCCTATGAAAGCAATTGAAAAATGGGATAAAGAAAAAGGTCTCGGCTCCAAGATGGGAGATTGGTCTGGGTTCAGCCCAGTGACATTGGCTTCTGGGGCAGCACTCGCAATCCCCACTGGTGTTGGTTATTTTACAGAACTCATAGGAAATAAAAAGAAACAAAAGGCGTTGGCTAGTGGATCAGCGGACGAGATTATGAATGCGTCTTTCGCCGGATTGGGTGTCCTGCCGTTAGGAGCTGTTGGTTCTGGAGCAAAAGCAATTGGGAGAGGAGGTAAAGCCGTCTCGAAAGGTGCACGTGGTTTATTTAAAAGTGCTAAAAATTTAAAATTACGAGGATAATATATTATTAAATATATATGAAAACATATATATTAAAAAAATCAAATAGAAAGGGCAAGAGGTATTTTATAGATATGATAGATCATGGTCACCATTTCGGTTCAGATGTGGGCAGTACATATATAGATCATAAAGATAATACTAAAAAAAAAAATTGGATAGCTCGACATAAACAAGATAAAAATTGGGGTTCAAAACATTCTGGAATATATCATTCAAGAAAATTATTGTGGTCAGAACCAACATTATATAAAGCAATTAAAAAATATGAAAAAGAACATAATGTAAAAATAAAAGTAAAATAAAAATATTATAATAAGTATATAATGAAAAAAGGACAAAAGCCAACTGATTATGGTGCGTCAAATATCGGTATTAAAAATTCAGATAAAACACATTCAAAAGGGCATAAAAGTTGTTAAGGACTATTAAGGACTTAATGTACCAATAGAAAAATCACTTTCATCAGAAAGCCCATCTAAATCAAAATAACTGCTACTTTCGTCATTACTTTCATAATTTAAAACATAATCTAATCTCATAACTTTATTTTGATAATATGTGGTACGTGACTCTAATACTTTATATCTACACATAAACTCATTTAATATAAATTGATAATAATATTTATCATTTAATAAAGTATAAATTTGTTTATTTATATATTTATATTCTACAATATCCTCAATATATTTTATTCTATGTTTTAGTATTTTATCTATTAGTTCTAATGGAAGGTTCTGCAACATATAAATATATATATGATAAAAATTATATATAGATTATATAATATTATATATATAATTATGTATTATATAGATGACGAAATTGTAAAAGTATTATTAAAAGATACTGAGAAATTTATGAAAGTATTAGTTGATAAAAATATAATTAATGATTTTTGTGAGGATCCTGTATGTAATGGTTATACTGATATAAATTATTTTATGATGTTATATGTTAATCATTTATTAAATAATAAAAATGGCGTAAAATTATTAAAAACACGGTTGAGTCAACATATCTCTAATGAAAAAAAAATAAATGATTTTATTTATAAAATTTTAAAGTTAAATTATAAAATGGAACATGGGATTTTTTCGTGGTTTGAAGCATCACATTTTAATATAGATTTTGATAATATTAAAGACACTAAAACTAAATATGAATTATAATTTTATCATAATTCGTTTTTTTTGTAAAATTATTATATATATAATAAATATAATGAACTGTGTTTATAGCATTAATAATATTCATTCAAAAGAACTTTTATATATTGGCAGTTGTGGAAAATTAAAGAAAAGGATAAATAATCATAGATCAGAAAGTAAAATAAGAACCGATAGAAAATTATATAAACATATAAATCACTATGGATGGAATAATTTTGAATTTAATATATTATGTGAGAATATTATTGTTCCAGAAAATAATAAAGATATATTACGAATATTTGAAGAACAATACAGAAAAATATATAATCCACCATTAAATAGTTTTATGTGTTTTATTGAAGATAAAAAAGCACATTTATCAAAACCTATTAAATGTGACTTTTGTGACAAATTCATTCAAAGGTGGAATATGTCGAAACATAAAAGGGTATGTAAGCATAAGCCTAACATGGAGGAATGTGAGGATTGTGAGATTAAAATCCTAAATATCGTTGATATTCCATAGGTGTCAATCCTAATTGCTCCCTATGTGACGCGGAGGGTTTCAAAGGTGTTTGTTGTTGTACTTCTTCTATTTCTAAATTTTTCTTTTTTGGTATTTTAATTGGTTTTGATTTCTTTTTTCTTCTTACGATTATTTCTTCCTCACTCGAGGATGATTCTTCTTCTTCTTCTTCTTCTTCTTCATATTCATCATCATCATCGTCAACATAAACAACCTTTTTCTTTTTCTGTTTCTTTTTTAATTCTAATTTTAAATTTCGTATTTTCTTTGCTTCTTGAGCTTTAATTTTTCTTAATTCTTCTTTTGATAATTTAGTGGTTTCTTCTTCATCTTCTTCTTCTTCTTCTTGTATTTTGCCTAATTTTTTATTTCTAATTTTTTTTTTAACTTTTTCTTTTTCTTCGAGTACACTTAACATTTCATCCTTTTCTTCTTTGCGTTTTGCTATATTTGCCTCTCTTGCCTCTCGCATTCTTTGTATAGCCTTCTCACGTGCAGGAGTCATTATATATTTTCTATTATTTTTTTTCTTTTCTATTGAATTAGATTTTTTAGGAGTTTCTTCTATTATTTCTTCGGATTCTTCTTCCTCAACATTCTCAACATTATCATTATTATCAATATCTGCCATTTATACTATATGTAAGAAAAAAAATATGATTGTTTAATTTTATTGTTAATTTTTTTAATTATAGTTATTATTGTTATTATTGTTAATTTTATGTATTCTACATACTTAAACCAACATAAATCAACATAAACCGCCCTTTAAATTTGAGGGTGGTTTAGGTTAATAAGGGTATATACTAATATATTATTAATGAATATTAGACTATTTAAACTTAAATCACCTAAACCAACCTAAATCGCTATTTTGAAAAAAAATAAATAGAATGATATGTTTTAATATCAAAATTACGATTTAGGTTGATTTAGGCGGGGAGGGTGGTTTAAATATATATAATACATATTTTATAATAAACACCAGCAGCACCAGTGCGATCTATATTTTTCTTCTTCTTCCTCTTTATGCCACTCCATCTCATTTATAATTTCGGCTTTTATCCTTTCGACTTCGCATAATGAAATTTCGTACATATATTATTTAAATTATAATTTTTCATCCACAGTAGTAGCAACACCCTATTAACTTATAATCTGTATCCCCTGTAAATATATAATCTTGTGTTGCCTTGCCTATTGTATAATTCTTTACAATACCGTCATTTTGTTTCATAGCCAATCCTTCTTTCGATGAAGTTGTTAGTAAATCTCCATTAGATATATTGCCGTTTTCATTACATACTTTTATGCCACCCTCTCCAACAGAATTAATAAATAATCTTTGTTTTTCTATTTTTTTATTTACAACACTCATAAATAAACCAGTACCATATTCTCGTTGATTATCTTTTGTTTCTACATTAGAAATTACACCATAAACTCTTTTATCTCTTACTTTATTAGATAATTCTACTATGGGCTGAGCCTCATTAACATCTATTATATCTGTGCTTGGGTCATTTTCATTATTATCGTGTATTATACTATTATATTTACCAGTGGATATAACAACTAATCCTATATAATCATCTATATTATCTATTATTGACTGATTTTCAGTAATACACCTATGCTGTCCTGTGAAATTCATTTGCTGATACGAACCACTTGAAGCAGAAGTGCCTACATAACCTTTTAAGGCTGTACCCCCTAATGATGTACCGAATTGAAAGTGGAGATCTCCAGTCCCCCCCATAAAAATATACCACGTATTAGCACTTGTTATATTAAAATCTACATTATTTGTAAGCCAAAATCCAGCATTTTGTGTGCTTACTATTGACCCTGCTGCTATATAACCTTGAAATGTAGAATCACCATTTACTACGAATCTTGACCCAGCAGGAGTTCCTGAAATAGCACCAATATTTACATTAGTGTTTGTTCCTGCGGAGGTTGTTAATGTTGAACTTGATAAAGTCCATTGAGCTCCTGCAGAAGACCACTGAATACCACCTGAGCCATTACTCGCTATAACTTGTCCGGTTGTTCCAGTAGAACTGCCTAAATTCATAATAGGGTCTTTTAGTGTTTTACTTTCGAGAGTTTGTGAGTGTTTAGAAAATACGAAATCTTGTTCTTGGGTTAATTGTGGTAAATTAATAACTCTATCGGCTGCCAAATTGAATGGTGCTGTAATTTGATATTCGTGAGTTGCTCCTAAATCATTTATTTTTGGCGTTGTTAAAAATGGAGATACTAATGCTTTATTTGTTAATGATTGCGTTGCTTTCGTCATTACAAATTCCTCTGTATTATCAGCCACTGCTGGTATGGTGACATCCTTATCTGCTGTTAGACCACCACCCAATATCCTAAATGAATGGGAAAAATCAGCATCTAATATTGAAGGTCTTTTTATTGTTGGATCATTAATAATCGCATTCTCCATCGTGGTATTGGTTATTGTTTGTCTAACTGTTGACTCTCCTACCACAAATCTCACGTTTGATTGTAGGGGTGGTATAGTTAGACTCTGTGGATTGGCACTATCTTCTGCTGTTATAGTTATAGCGGTGTTATTTGGGTCATTTACAACTAACGATGTGAATACTGGAGCTGTATAAGTACAACTTGAAAATGTTTTATTACTTATTGCTTGTGTTAATTCAGTGGTCACCAATGTGTCGGTTTCTGTTATTACTGGTAAATTTAAAGAATAATTGCCCCCAATAGCACCAGCACTAATTGTATATTTATTTGAAGCCCCTAATCCAGACCCTTTAATCTGTAATCCATCAAATACACAATTATTTAATGTATTACTATTATTTAATGTTTTATTTTTTAATGTTTGTATGAAATCTGCAGTCACTAATATATCATCTCCAGTTAATGCTGGAAGTGTAATTATTCTATCTGCTGATATACTGCCTCCTGCTATTTGATATGTCTCAATTCCAGATGCTTCACTAATTTTTGGTAATGTTAAAGTCTTATTTGTAAAAACCTCTGCTTTATCCAGTGTCGCAAGAGTTCTACTGCCGGATGGTAAAGTGAGAGTCCCAGTTCCAGTTTTGATAGATGCCCCAAGTGTTAAATCGCCTGTTATTTCGGCTTTTCCATCACATCTAAATTGTGACCACTGTGATGTATCAGCTCCTCCAGTGTTTTGTTCAGTACCAACGAGTAAATTATAACCAGTATTATCTGGATATAAATTAGAAGAATCTAAATGCCAGTGTGACCCAGCATTTTTAAGATTTCCAACAGTAATCCTTTTTACAATCTTTCCGGTAGTTCCATCACTCACTATAACGAGGTCAGTATCATTCAAAGTTGTGGTGGCTTCTGTATTACTTCTCATTGCTACGGAAACTTTGGCTTTTGTTGTTGATGATGTTTGGTCTATCTCGATAGACTCCCCATCCTCAAACATATTATTAATATAAATATTACTGGTTGAAGAACCTCGCCCATTTAAACTTCTGCTCATTATAATTTAATACAATATAATATTATAAAAAAAAAATATACATTAATATTATATATAAAATGAGTTTAACAAACACCGAAGAGATATACACCGCTAAAATTGATATTTTCTCACAGAATCGTCACGCTAATTCCGTGTCTATGGCTAATGCTGATTATCAAATCAATCTTCCATCATTTATAGGTAATAAAAGATATATAAGAGTTTTTGTTGAAAATTTTAATATAGCAATTAAAACATTATCTCCAGAAGAAATAATTTGTGTACGATTAACAACACAAAGTCAAGTTAATTCTTATGATACATCGAGTAGTGGATCCTCTAATCTATTAATAACATGCATTAAACAAGGAGCAAGTGATTATGGAATTACAGCATCAAATAATTATAATGGCATAAATATAGGATCCCTACCAGTAGGAAATATTAATATAAGAATAACAAATGCACATAATGCCGATTTAGTTTTAGTAAATAATGTAAATGATTATTCTTTACATTTACGGATAGAAGCATATGATTAAAATATTATAATATAATATAGATGTATAAGCACGAGGTAATAGAACACGTGATACCAAGAAAAAAAACAATAGAGGAATGTAATGCTATGAAATATAATAATATGTTAGGTTATGATATTGTACCAGTAAAAGAAAATCCTAATATTGAAATAAAAGAAATGAAAGAATATTATGAATCATTAGATTATTATGAGGGAGATACTAATAACAAATTTTTATATAATAAATTTGTTAATGAAAAAGATTATGGAGAGTTAATGGATTATTTATTATTACAACCACATTATAAATATATGAGTAAAGAAATATTATATTATTATTGCAGAACATTATGTGGACGTAAATTAACTAAAAATGATTATCGAAAAATAGCAAAACAAGAAAAGAAAGAAATTGAAAAAATGAAAACAAAAGAAAAAGTTAATTTTAAAAAGAAGGGTGGGGAGTTTGTTTTAAGATTTTAATGAATGTATATATTAATGGAAGATAGAATTGAATATATGAAAAATTATTATTCAAATAATAAAGAAAAGTGGAAAACATATAATAAAAATAATACAAATAATACAAATAAAAAAGGTCAAAGAATAAAAAAGAAAAATTTAATTTTTGAAAAAGTATGTAAAGATATAATTTTAATATTTGATTAATATATAATATGGCATATAAAACATGGGCGGATTGGTATAATGGTATAACTGATGAAGATGTAGAAATAGCAAATGATACAATAAATTTTTTAAAAGAAAGACTCGCTAATTTTAAAAATGATAATGAAAATAATAAAAATAAAAAAAAAATTGAAAGATTAGAATTATCTATAAAAACAATTAAATATTATTTTAGTATGAAATAATTATATATACATAAATTATAATGTTAAATTTTTTAAAACCAGTAGTGACTGCCTTATTAGGAAAAGCAGTTAAAAAAGGAGCAAAAAATGTAGCCCAGACAGTGACCAAAGGAGCTAAAACGGTAGCAAGAGGTACAAGAAAAGGAATTAAGCAAGTGGCTCAAAAAACAGAAAAAGTCGGCACTGGATTACAAAACGTCGTACGTCAAGCAACGGAGGTTTCCCCAGTATTAAGTGGAATGATTAAAACATGGGGAGCAAGAAGTACTGCCGACAGAATGAAAGCATTATTAGGTGGAGCTTATAAGGAAGGCGTTGGAAAGGCACAAGCATCTCAATTTATAAAAGCATTAAAAAATATACCTTTTCAAAAAGCCAAAGATGGTAATCAATTAAAAAATATTATTAAAAATATGAAAGCAGATACTGTTGCCGATAGAGGTGTAAAAAAGAAAATATTGAATGGACTAGGAAAATTATTTTCAAGTGCCAAATCAGCATTAGGTAGTGGAGCGGAAGTAGCAGGTGACGCAGCGACAGATTATATGGTTGGTAGAGCCGTACAAGTAGGAGGTGCTGGTTTAGTTGGGTTAGGTTCAACAGCGGGAGGTGTTGCTCTCGGAGCCGAGCTTTCTAAAAAATAAAATATTATTTAATAATATATGGGATTCTTTGGAAATATCTTTAAAGCAGCAGCACGAGGTTTGAAATCTGTCGGAGGAAAAGCAGTACGAGGTTTAAAATCGGCTGGTGAAAAGGCTATGCGAGGATTGAAAAGTGGATATCAGAAAGTAAAATCATTTATAACTGGAAAGTCAACACCAGCACCAGCCGAACCAAAATTATCAACAACTTTAAGGAATAGAGGTGCATTTAAACCAAAGGCACAATCAAAAGTACCTTATGAACCCCCTATAAAATTAAGAAATCCTAAACCACCTATTAATAAAGGTCGAGCATTAAATGATCCTATAATGACACGGAGACCCAGTGGATACATGGGAGAGTCAATATAAATTAAAATATTATTTAATAATATATGGGATTCTTTGGGAATATCTTTAAAGCAGCAGCACGAGGTTTGAAATCTGTCGGAGGAAAAGCAGTACGAGGTTTAAAATCGGCTGGTGAAAAGGCTATGCGAGGATTGAAAAGTGGATATCAAAAAGTAAAAGGTTTTATAACTGGAAAAGGAAAACCTAAACAGTGGAAAGAAGGAGACCCCGCCAGATTTAGAAAAGATGGAGTTATAAATGTCGGAGGTGGTAATAAAATGCGAGTTGTGGGGGGACGACCAACTGGAAAGGTTATACGAGGTAGTCCATATACAGACCCTCCTAAAACCAAAGGATTAGGATCTAAAACATTTAAAAATATAGATATTGATGATTTAGGATTATAAATTAAAATATTATAATGTATATATAATGGGTGCAGCAAGAAGTAAAGAGCAAATTAGAGCAGATGATAAGGCGAAAGCAGAAAGACAAGTAAGGGAAATGTTCCCAGAATTATATAAAAAAAAGAAAAATAATAAAAAAATAATCGGAATTAAAAAAGTAGCTCCATTAAAATTAAATGGAAATAAAACAAAAAAAAATAAAGGTTAATAATATATGTATATATACAGAGGACAAAAGAGTCACGAGCGTGAACTAAAAGGACAAAAGACAAATGCACATAAATATAATAGGGGTTATAAACCGGATAATTCATTATCTAACATGGTCACAGAATATAAAAGAAAAGTAATGAATGGTTTAGTTGAAGATAATAAAAAAAATATGTCATTGGATAGTATATTATAAATGAAAAAAAAGAAGAATAAAAAAAAAATGGCTATTAAAATAGAAATACGACAATATACAAATGGGGATATTGAGAAAAAACATAAACCTAAACATAAGGAAGTACTGCCTATATTTGAAAATAATAATAAATTAAGGGGCAATAACATCTTGCGGTGTGACGATAGTTTCTAAATCATTATTTATTTCTTCATAAAATAATAATGGTTTTTCATAAGGTTCAATCGGTTTAATTTCCACACAATTATCTAATGTTTTATTAATTCTTTTTTTTTGTGGATTATATAATTTAGTTTGTAGTGTTGTTTTAGTCACAATAACAGCTCCACCAAAACAATCATTAATAAATTCTATGACTTCTTTTCGTCCTTTACATCGATTAAAATGTTTAACCACTTTTTCTGGATCCTTTGGATCATAAATGAAAACATTATATTCTTTTCTTAACATTCTTATATATATATAGATATATCTTTTTATATGCTTTATATATATATATGTATTTAATATATAATATAATTGAAAAAAAAATAAATTTAATAATAGTTTATATTATAATTAGTCACTATCTATATCCTCCATGTTATATTCATTTTTATTTAATTCATTCATATCTGTTTTATCTTCTTCTGTAAGGTTTAATTTATTATCGTTATGTGGATCATAACCATACTTATTTTTCCAGAATTCTAATACTTGATTAAATGAATCTAATTTAACCATTCTTTTATTATTGAACGGTTTAAAGAATTTCATATAACAATTTTCATTTGTATCAGTTAATACATCTTTCAGTTTTTTCCAAAATTGTCCTTCATCTCTAATAAATGAATAATCTTTTTCATATCTCGATTTATAATACGCATACATTCTTTCCTTTTGAATTGGTTTATTAAATTCTAATTTTTCCTCAACATCATTATATATATTAAATTTAATAAATCCTTGTTCTAATAAATATGCCATATATTTTTCAACACTATTAAATCCATTTTCCATCTGATCTATCATATATTCGGTTAATTCAAATTTTCTTGGATTAAAGTCAGTTATATCTCTTTCATAGAAGAATTTAGCAATATTCCTTGAGTCTAATTCTGCAATTTTATTAAAATATTCTGCCTTTTCTTTATCTTGTACTCCCGCATATTTATTAGATGCTTCTAAACAGAAATATCTCCTTGAACCATTATCAACTGGGGCATACCACGTTTCATTAGAAAATGATATATAATTATGATATGCGTCTTCATCATACATATCTATTCCTTTTTTTTCAATTGGTATAACTTCTCCGGTTATATATTCTTTTAATTTTGATTTACATCTTTTATCTCCAGAAAAGAATGCTTCTTCTAATACTATAATTAATTTAGAACTCATTTGTCCATTAAATCGTCCTAATACTTGGTCTTTATCTGCGGATGAAAATATATATTCTTTACCTAAACCTTCAAAGATTTTATTAATTGTTAGTGATTTTCCGGCTCCTTCATATTTACTCTTAACACATAACATAACTTTCGTCTTTTGATTAGGTTTTTGATATATCCAACTAAAATAATTTAAAACATACTCGCAGTATCTTTTATTACCTTTACACCAAATATTTAATATATGGTCTGTTAAGGGTTTTATATTATCATCCCCCCATAACTCCATGTCTTTTTTAGAATGATTAAAACCTCTAAATAAATTAAAATTTTCATCTTCTTCATCAATATCCACAACTGGATTAAAATATTTTCTTAATTTTTCTTTTCTTTGTTCTGACTCCATCCATAAATCAAATAATTTAATTTTACATTTTGTAAATTCACAATTACCATTTTTATCTTTTTCTATTATTTCAATAGTAAAATCTCTATTTTTAAATATATCTTTAATATCTTTTGAGTTTTTCTTAATATCAAATGAATTTTTTGATTGGAAATTTTCAAATATATAATGAACCGCACCGTCACTTATAATCATAGTTAAATGCTCATTCATTTTTTTAACTAATTTATTAATCATTCTATTCCCTGCTGTTTTTGGACTATCAAACTCTTTTAATAATTTATTTTTATCTCCTTTTTTATATTTATCATAGTACTCCCCATAATACGCTCTTTCGGCTATGCCTAATAGAATGGTTTTGGTTGGCACTATAATATTTTTAGGTTTCTTTTTATAAATATTAATTTCATTTCTAATTGAATTATAAAATTCATCTCCTTTATATTTTTTAATTAAATGATGTAATGAACCATAAGAAATTTTATCACATTTAGCAATGTCCCAACGTTTCTTATCTTCTGATTCATTTACCTTTGAATATGTTGAATTCCATTTCCAGAAAACTTCTGGTGTATTTAATGATTTACAAATTACTAAACATTTAAACCAATCCTCCTGCGATAATTCTTCAATATCTAAACAACATAAACATTTATTAATCGCAATTTCAATATCGGTTTGTGGTTTATAATCTTTACTAAATTTTTCTTTATGTGTTTCTGTAATTTGTGATTTTTGTTTTTTTGATAAATAAGGTGCGGTTAATATTATTTCAATATCTTTCTTAACAACATCCTTTATTTCTTCTTCATTAAATAACATATTATTAAGTTCTAATAATTCGTCACTAATTTTTGTATAATGTGGTGTATATATACTTATCATATTCATTAATTCTAATTTATTGGTTATTTCTTCAATTCCATAAAATTTTGAATTTTCTAATGAATAATATGTTTTTTTATCTCCCTGTGTATATAATAAACGGTTTCCATTACTGGTATAAACGCATTTATCCATATATTTATGATATTTACCTAATGTTTCATTTGATTTTATAAATTCAAGAAAATATAACATAAAATTAGAATCAACTATAAGATTAGGAAAATGTAATTTATATTTTTTTAATTCTAAATTATTATTATTTGAATTTTCTATTATAATAAATTCTTCTAAACCACAATCAATAAAATCATTTGGTTCAATTTCAAAAGGGATGCCATCAATATCAAAGAACATGGGATAATATTGGCTTCTACATTCTGTAATCATCCCAATAAAATTTTGATGTTTAAATGAATTAATGACTAAATCATATAATTTATTTTTATCTCCTAATTCAATATAATATTTACCATTCATAAATTCAGCTCCCGCTACTAAATAATTTAATGGTTTATCATAATTAACTCTTTTTGAAGATAAAAAGTCATTAATATTTGTTATTTGTCGTACAAAATTTTTTGTTTTTGGTTTAAGTAAATTTTTCATATTTATATTATTATTATATTTTAATTTTTTAATTTTATCACATTTATTTTTTTTTTCTATTAAATATGAATTAAAAACCATCGCAATCGAGGTTATATTACTTATTGTTGTTTGAAACTTATAAGCACTCGTTAATTCATTAAACCAAACATTCTGCCATTCTGTTTCTATCATTATTATATGTATTATATATATATAAACCAACGTCTTTATATAGTTTATATATATAATATATATTAATATATATAAAACATATAAACCACCCTTCCCACCTAAACCAACATAAAATATAATTTTGATAGTTTAGATTGTAATGTTTATAATTTTTTTTTTATATTAATTTAGGTTGGTTTAGTTGGTTTATAATTTATAAATAAAAAAAAAAATAGATCATAAATATTATTTAAACCATGTTATTATTTATTTATTCATATACACCTCCTATTAATAAAGAATTAATATTTAATTCATTATTTATTAAATATACTAAATTATTTTCAAATTTTATTTTATAATTATTTTCTAAATTAATATAATGTTTATTATTAATAATTTCTTTTTGTGTTTTTACATTAATCCCAACTAACATATGCTCATATATAGCAGCATCACAATTAGTTTCAGTATAACGTGTTCTTAAATTTACCCAGTTTTCATTTATAAATGTTATTCTAACAGTATTTTTAGTTTCTTTTTTAAAGAATACAGAAAAATTTGTTATATTTTCTTTATTAACATCCCCCTTATATTCATAATTAAACACAATATTAGGGTTTTCTTTATTAATATTAAATGTTTTAGGTTGTTTAGGCATTATGTGTATTATACATATATATATATTATTATTTCTAAATAATTTATACATATAAGGGTATATAATATATATTAATATATATAATATATATAAGGGGTTTAGAATTAATAATATATATATATATAATACATATGAATATGTTTAATAATGAAGTAAATAACATAAAATTTAGCCCCGCTGAATATTCTTGTTCTTGGACAGAAGAATTCGGTGAAAGTGTTAATATACTTTATTCTTTTCATTTACAATTTATTAAAGAAACTAATAATTTTATAGAAATAAAATATTGTTTAAAAAGAACATGGTTAAATTGTGTTAGGGTAGAAGAAGGAAATTATATAACTAAAAGAATTAAAAAAAAATATGATGATAATTATTTTTTAGATGAATTTAAAAAATATTTAGAATTTGATTTAAATATTGATAATATATTTTGTAAAAGAATGATAGGTTTTTATAATAATAAAATTTATTTTACACAATATAGATATTTTCAAATTTATTATGAATTAAAAGAAAGAGTTGAAAATGATGCTTCTTAAATAGATCATAAATTTTAAATATATTAAATATAAATTTTTTTTTTGTTTTATAATTTGTCCATGGAAACGCTTTAAAACCATATATGATTGATATTATCCAATTATAACTATGATATAGAACAAATAAGGGCTATTTAGGGCATAAAAAAATTTTTTTATGCTTATTATGGGGTGTTTTAGTTCTTTATCACAGTTATATTTACTTGTTTTTTATCATATTTACAATTTATATATATATATATTTAATATTTATGTATATTATGTATATATATATATATAATATACATAAGGGGTTTAAAGACATTAGTTTATATATATGTATAATACATACAATGCCGAATTTTCAATCACAATTTATAAATGAAATATATTATTCAAAACCAGTATATAGAAATGTTAATTATAAGAAACCTATTGTTGTACCCCAAGAAACATTGAATACTTATTTTAAAACAAAATTTATTAATATTGTAAAATCTTTTAAATTACAAACTGACATTTATGATCTAACATCATCATTATCAGTTAGGTTTTATATTAATAAACAAATGAAAGATAAATTTTATAATTTATTTAGTAAATTAAAAAATAAACCAAAACCAATTGAAGATAAATTTTATATTGAAAATTATATAAGTTCATTAAAGGTTATTCAATTAAAAAAGATTATTAAAAATTTTAAATTACTCAACGAAGAAACCGAAAGAATAAAAGTTCCATCACTTAAAAAAGATTTAATTATAATAGTAAATAATTTAAATTTAAGTTATGACGATATTCAAAATTATTTATCTGATAAACCTAAAAAGATTATTAGGTGTTTAATTTGTAATTCATCAACTAAAACATTATCTTTCTTTGGGAGTCGAGCAGATATATATTGTAATGATTGCTATATTTAATTACAATTATATATATATATTAAATTTATTTTTTTTTTGAATAATATTATTTAAAAAAAAATAATTAATTAAGTTATATTTTCTTGATTAGTATTTTCTTTATTTTCTTTATTTTCATCTAATACTTGACGTTCGCATGATATACATGGAGTATTAATTTTAGTACATCTTGAATGGAAACACGTGGATAATAAAGTCGCCAAACCTCCTACACTAACACTAATAATTGCTACCACCTCAGCTCCTGTTAAAGTCATCTATATTATATAAACATATTTATCTCAATTCAGTTCTATATAAATAAGGATAGTCCTTCATTCCACTCACCGATCCAGCCGTACGTGTACTTAACATTTTTAATAAATTGCCTGTGGGTGACGATAATTTTACCCTATTAACCATATTCATTCCTCCCTTTTTTGCTTTTGCTTTTTTACCTTTTGCCATTATATATATAGCATACATTTTTTTTTATTTAAATTTAATATTCACTATCCATTCGCCCACTAATATCAAATGTAAATTTAATGTCACACCACACCCAGTGGTCTACGCGTTGCGACAAAAGAGTTCCACCAGTAGAAAGGGTGGGCATAAATCTTAATGGTGCACTTACTAATGATAAATTTTCACCAGATAAAACATTGCCATCATTGAAATCTTCTAATGGAAGAGCTACTAAAAATTTAGTGGCATCTGTTTTTGTAGCACTATAATATTTCGTGGCTGTGGCTGATTCATCTATTAAAGTCTCCCTATCGAGATTGCCTACAACTCCGAATGTTTGAAGCACCTCAGTATATGCTTGGGCTTTATTATCGTTGCTTATGTTTATGCGTTGATTAGGTCTGGACTGGCCCGAAACCTCGTAGCGATAACTTTCCATCGCAGCGGAATAACGTGATGATAAACTGAATTTAGTCATATCAGATATATCTGCAGAAGGACGAATTATAGTCATTATACCCTTTGCTGATTGGCACGAAGCACTGAATTGTAAATCTTGCTCTCCATTGGTATTAGCTCCGATATTGTTGGAAGAATGAATAAAAGTCTCACCATAGAAAGACATACCCCTCTCTCCTTTTTCTTGTAATCCAGCGAGGAATGTGGTGTTGAATAGCTCGTTGAAGCGCACTTCCTTCGCTCGTATCTCCACGTTTTCAATTCTATATCCAACATTACCATTTGCTGCAGTAATATTCGCAGTAGTTTTTAAGTAATTTTTAGGGTTTTTTAGAGTTAAGACAATCTTCATTGGGCTGCCTGTAAGAAACCCACAGGGACAAAGCATCTTGCTTCCTAAAAGACCAGATACTAAATTATCCACTAATGTGACACTGCCACCGTCGGTTCTCGAAGTTGCTGCAGTACCACTTTCAGTTAATTTTTTCTGGGTGGAAGGGAGTCCATCAGTAGTCATACCATTTAATACTGATTCAATAGATTTTGCATGTCCAGCTCCAGTTTGATAATTAAATAAAACATCATTTAATTCACCATAAGATCGGATATATTCTAATGTTTGAGATTGAGGTCCACGTATTTCTAATGTATCTATGGATCCCAACATACCTCCATCTAAAATTACATCGGCAGCATTAGCTCCACCTCCAGTACCACTATTACTTCTATTTGTTATTTTCCAACTAATAGTTGTTTCACTGAAATCGATAAAAGAACCACTGGAGCAATTTATAGGAATAACAATTTGACTATTGGAAACTTCCGGTTCATAAGAAGAATTCTCAGAACGGAAAATGCGGAGTTCACTAATAGCATTTTGAGCTTCGGTCTGCTCATTAACGGAATATTGTACTGACGAAGGATTAGACATTATAATATATTATTAGAAAATAATTTAAAAAAAAAATTAAACATTTAATTATTCTATTTTATTATACACCTGCTCAGACATACTTTTAGAATGGAGCATTTCTTTGGCTATATCTTTTTTTTCTTTCTGAGTTAAATTATTATTTTCATATTTATCTGTGATATATATAGATCGTAATAATGAGGAGCTTATACTTTTATTTCTTTTTCTTTTAAATATTTTTTGTATATATTTACTTATACCATTTGGAGTCATGGGTGTTTTATTAGATACATTTATTAAAAAATAATCTGTAGGATTTAATTTAATCCATTTTTTTATTAAAGATTTTAAATCATTATTATTTACTTCTATTTTTTGAGTTCCATATTTTCTTGCTGTTTTATATGAATTTAATACAAAATAAGGATTACCTTTTCTAACAACAAAATAATTCTTTTTATCTTTTTCTGCATTATAGTTTTTTTCCATTATAATTTTCATATCACTAAAATCATTTCTAACTGGTGGAAAATACTTCCCGGAATAAATAGAAAGTACTAAATATTGCTGTAATAAATCTAAATCTTTGTCACTAACAGAAGGAGCATTTAATATACCTTTTCCATTAACCTCTGCTTTTAATTCTTTTAATACTTTTAATATTTCCTTGTGATCCAACCAATTATCTTTTTGACTTTGTGATTTAGAATTTTCATCATAATTATCATTAATACTATCACTTAATTTTTGTATTTGTAAAGAATACTCGTCAATTTCTCTTTCATATTTTTTCTCACAACATCGTAAACCAACTAAAACAGCCACCAAATAATTTTTTTGAGTACTTGGTTTTAATTTATCTTTTAAAATATTCATTACAGTTTTAACATTTTTGAATTTCTCCATGTCTTCAACTTCTAATTTATCCTTATCTTTATCAGTTATTAATTTATATAATTTTTTTAAATTATTATTATAAGTATTTAATGAATTGTCACTTATTTCTCTTGTATTTTTAATTTTATCAATTAATAACATATTTATATTTATATCATAGATATTTTTTTTATATAATTAACTTATTATTGAATTAAATATATGTTCGCATAATTCTTCCGGGATTCTGTACGATTTCTTTTTTTTATAATTACCAGCGTCACTAAAATCATCCCACGATTGATGTTTATGTGACCCATCGCAACACTTTAATTTTAAATCAAAATTATTATAAAATATTGTTGGTTTTTTTATAGGATAGTTATACATACAATAATTACATATTGAATAATCATAATCATCGAATATACCTCTTTTTGATATATTATTAAATTTTGTATGATATGGATTTTCTATTGTCCATGTTATATTTTCAAAATAATCAATTATCTCTCTTATTTTATATAATAATTTATCACTTTCTTTTAATTTTTCTATATGTATTTCTTTTGTAAATAAATATTTATCTTCACCTCTTCCTTTATATCTTCCGTACCACGATGATTGTAATGTAGACATAAATATACATGGAGGACTAAAATGTATATGATTAAAATAATCTTTACTATATGTTTTATAATCCCATTCTAATACATCGACTAAAATATCTGGTTGCCACATGGGTTCTATATCTACACTAACAACCTCCCAATCATTCTTTTCAAATACTTTTCCAAAACTTTTAGTTCCACAAAAAACTTCTAAAAGTCTCATATATAGTTTTATTATATTATAATTTTAAAAATATAACATTTATTTCTTTTTATTTTTCCTTTCTCTACTATCTAAATATTTAATTAATGCTGATTTTAAATTAGAAAGTTTTTGTCCACTACTTGTTATTTGTGGTGTTGCTTCTTCATATATTTCTTCCAATTGTGTCACATATTTATCGAGAGCTTGTTTAGTCATTTTTTTTTTATTAGCATCTATTAATTTAAAAACTCGTGCTTTTTCTTCTTTGATTTCTTTTGATACTCTTTCGACACTTGATA
>Ga0209337_1001175_pt1 | contig 20230 bp, 40 predicted proteins | sample LinPmetageLP53_FD_184044 | JGI IMG/M metagenome (GOLD analysis project Ga0209337, IMG submission 184044) | Marine viral communities from the Pacific Ocean - LP-53 (SPAdes) (version 2) | ecosystem: Environmental > Aquatic > Marine > Oceanic | place: Pacific Ocean | collected 2010-02-08 | reverse complement strand
TTTTTTTGTTTAGGTCTGTAAAAAGTAGTAAGATAACTTTCAATATCTAATTTTAATTCTGTTAGTAGCCCATCTTTTAGCTTGTCATATTCTATTCCTAAAGGCACTTGAAAGAAGCTAAGGCTTTTAATTCCCCTTGTTTTAATCTTGTGGCTTATATAAATAGCTAGTCCTGACAAGTAGCGCCCTGTATCTTTATCCCTACCCTTCCCCCATCCTTTTGGTTTTAATCCTTTCATTTTGACCCACTTAGATAAAATGTCGATAGGCGGCCCTTTTGTTGTATAACTGTAAGGACTTGATTTTGTTTGCCCTTTGTAGTTTTCATAGGATCGTTTATTTTTATTCCCTGAAACCCCTTTATCTAAAAAAGTTCCATAGTCTAGCATATAAAATTTAGTGCTAAAGCCTTTAGCAGTAGGCACTACTTCAAATCTAATTGACTGACCTAAAGCCGTATTCCCTTTGTCTTTAGATAATTTAGCCTTAGCCCCAGCCATAACATCCTGACCAAAATTATCTAAGTATTTTTCTAAACTCTTAGTGTCCATTATACAAGCCCTACAAATATTTCTAATTGTACATCTGCTGTGCCTATTGGTCTGGCTTCTAAGTTTGCTAATTCATCAGTAACTCCAAATACGATAGTCGTATTCCCTGCTCCCTTAATAATATCATCCCCATTAAAAAGAATGTGTGAAGCCCCTGCTCTTAGCCTTACAATATATGAAGTCGCCACGCCTACTACTGCTAATTCAATTTCTGTTGTAGTATCTAAATTAGTTACTCGGATGTATTTAGCATTATCCCTGTCTATTGCTCCTGGACTACTATAAGGAGCTGTATCAAATACTGCTATTATTGTATCTTGCGAATGTGTACAAGTTACTATTCTTTCAAATACATCTACTATTCCTGTTGTTGTTAATGAATTTGAGCTGCCTCGTATAGCTCCGTTCAAGACCACGCTTTCGGTTACTGTTGTTGTTAAGTCTGCCATTGTTATAATTTTATTGTTATTTTAAAAAATCCTATTTCTATTTTATATTTTCCTATTTTGAATTTCCACATTACTTTCCTATTGAAGTATTATCAACAGGTATCGTACAAGTCTGAAAATCATTCTCCACTACTATTCCAATAGAGAACACCCATCCTGTTAAAAGATTATCAAAGCGTTCTTGAAACGGCTCTAAAGTATATTCTCCATCTGTAAAGTAAACGGGCTCATTAATATCTTGCGTTCCATCTGCATTTGCTGACTGCCATTTACTATGCCTGAACATTCCTATAATGTCTGTACATATCTGTAAGCAGCTAGACATTACCTCTTGCTCATTACTTAAATAATCTGCTGATTGAAAGTTAGCCTCAGTCCAGTTTTCTTTCTCGGTTACAGCATCCATAACAAACAGTTGGAAATTGTATGTCAAAGAAGATAGCCCTGTTGTTACATTTACTGGGTTTATATGGAATAATGGAAACAAAGTATTTCCCATATCTATACGCCAAATATCCCCTGTGGTGGTGGTGTTAATCTGTTGGTGTTCCACCCCGAGTTGCTTGAGGGTATCAATGGCATTATTAAAAGTCTTATTATCTATCATCTCTATTTACTGTTTTACTTAAATTTAAATCTGTTTCATAACTTAACCAAGTTAAGCACTCTAATAAATTCAGCTTAGTTACTGCATCTAAATTTACTATACTTTCGTTACACAATCTATGCATTACTCCGAACCAAGACCATCTACTTGCAAAGTCTCCGTCTGTAATATTTTCGTTTCCTGCCTCTGTTCCGTTAAAAATAATTGCGTGATCTCTAACAATACCGTCCCTAAAGCGTAAAAAAAAACCAGCACACTTTGTACTTGACTTGCTGACATCTTCCCCATTACCTCCGCCCTTATTTTAATATTACCATCATAGGCTTCTATAGTATATACATCCTCACTTTCTCCTCTCTCTATAATAGGTCTAAACAATATAGCCACTAATTCAGGTAAGTTCTTTTCAACACCTTCTTTTATTAAAGTCTCAATATCTGCATACTCACCAAGGGTAATTTCTGAAAGATCAGGATGCATTCCGTATTCAACTCCATCTATTTCAATAACCTTTTTTAATATTGTTTCCTTCTCTCCCTGTACCTCTCCCATCTTACTTAGTATGGTAGTAACATCTCTTAAAGATAATTCCTTAACTAACTTTCTAGGAATATCTGTTAATAAAGCTATTGTTTCTTCAGCCTCTTTTGCATTGCTCCCTTGTGATATATCAGTTAAAGCTATCCAAGTTTCCAGAGTTACATCTTCCCAAGAGTTGATTGTGCTATAAGTCTTTTCCTTCCCTTCTTTTTTAATTTTTACTTTCATAGTAGTGTCTGTGTATATTAAAGAAATAGTTAGTTTTTAGTTTACTGTTTGTTTTATTAGTGTATATTTGCTGCGTTCTTCATATTCTTTCTTGTTAAAAGGAGTTGCTTATAGTCAGTAGGATAAACCTAAAAACTTTAAGTAGCTCCTTTTTTTATTGCACAAAATACTTTCCGGCATTAGGATTGTCTAAATGATAAATGACATTATACCTTATTCCGTCTATGGCGTGGTTATATGAATCCACATATAATTTAGATGACTTATCACTATAAATATAATTGTTCAGCTCTTTAGCTATGTTAGTTGATTCAGGACTTACTACTAAATGATAGTCTTGCATTCTAGTTATACCACTTTCAATAGTTCCTTTCTTTACAGGCTTAATATTTACGCCTAAGTGTTTTAAATCGGCAATAAGGCGTGGCTCAGAACTGTCTGCTATACAAAGTGTATCTGCTACTTTATCTAAAATGATTGCAGCTAATTCGTGTGATTTTAAACCATTACGATAAACTTCTTCTTTAAGATATATCTTTTTATGCTTCTTATCAATAGCAACAGAAGTTAAAGAATCAGGATCTATTGAGAATCCAAAATCAAGACCACAAGAAACCTGCAAGTTATCAGGATTAAACTCTCCTATACTCCAATTATCAAATACCACCCCCTCTGCTTTGTCTAGCCACCCCCCTAAGATTTTGTGAGTGTACTTCTTAAAGTTAGTATGTTTTATAGTCTTAATACGCTCTAGGAAGCTCGTAGAGAGATTATCTTCATTGTCTAGGTATGTACTATGGATATAGCATACATTGTCTTTAACGCCATTAAAACCGCCTTCAACACCTTTGTCCTCAAAAAACCTTTTGTAAATCCAATGCTCTTTAGTAACAGGGTTTAATATAAGTATGATCCTATTCTGTATGTTCTTTTCTCTTATGCTTAAGTCTATTGTGTCAAATATATCTTCATCAACAAGTTCTTCAGCTTCATCTAATACCCAAGTTGAGATTCCTTGCAAAGACTTTAGACTAGCCGTTTGGTTTCCTGCTGAAGTCCTTATCCCTCTAAATAGAATGTCAGAGTTGTTGCTTTGATTTAATACTTCTGCTTTATTAATACTAAAGACATCATCAAAACCTAAAAGCCCTATCTTTTCTAAGAACTCAGGAATGATTGATAAGTGAGCTGATGTCATTGTGAACCTTGTAAAGAGTATTCTAATACCCTTTGCCATAGTAAGTAAAGTTAGAAAGACTGTAACAGCGTAAGACTTTCCTGAACCCCTACCGCCTGTTATAATAAAGTACCTAGCTTTAGATTCAAATAAGGGGCTGTATTTCTTATTCAGTATCAGTTTCAACAAATGTTATTACAGGCATATTGATAGCTTTGTCACCTGAAGTTATGTCTAGTCTATTTGTTTCATTCCAACCAAGTCTAGTCTTAGCAGCGTGTATAACAACTGAAGGTACTTTGTCCTTAACACATTCATAATACTTAGACTTAATAAAATCTTGTTGTATGTTTTCTATTTCTTCAACCTGAGCTGCAAATTCTTCATCTTCTTTTAGCCACTTATAAAAGTTTGTTCTGCTTAGGTCAGTTGCCTTTAAAGCTGTTGTTATTACTCCTAGACTTGACTCTAATGCTTTGAGCATTCTCTCTTTGTTGATTTGTGTTCTATTCTGTTCCATTGTATATTATGTTTTTTAGTTCTTCTAGCATATTAGTTCTTGCAGTTGCTTCATTCATTCTCCAACTTTTTTGTATTGCTAAATGTTTGTCAAAATCTTTATTGCATTCTTTTATTTTGTTCTGTAAATCTTCATAACCTTTTACTATATAATCTTCTACTTGTTCTTTGTAATAATTAAGCTCCGATTTGTTAATTGTATTTCTACAGTTTACATCAAAGAACACTACATTGTTACAAAATCCTGCTTCATAGTATCTATTAGCTAAGTTATTAAATACTTTATGTGTATATTTATCTTCTATATATAACTGATACTTAAAAAGATTAAGCGTTTCTTTGTTTTCTTCCCAAGATAGTTTTTTTATTAATTTTGCAGTACACCCTATATGCCTGTATTTTTTAAAGTTTTTAGAAGTTGTGCTTAAACACAAATCTTCTTTAAGATACTCTTTGCAGTATTCAGCTCTATCAGTTCTAAATGTACCATAATAAACACAATCATAAGGCTTATCTTTTACTTCATTAGGCTTCTTTGAAAATAACAAGTTTAGATTGAGCATTATCTCTCCTTCTTCTTCCCAATTTTTAATGTGTGTTACATTTTTATCTTTTAGAAAAGTATAGTTAGCTGATATTGCATATTCATTTAATATCCAAAAAAATCTTGCTTCATTATTATTATCTGCTATTTGTTTCATTTGTTTAATAGGTGAATAATAGTTAGAGTAAAAAATTAATATCGTATCAAACTTTGTTTCTAAATGTTTATTATATTCATTCTCATTATATATAAAAGTGGCATCTAAGTAATCAGATATGATTAAAGTGTTTCTAAAGTATGCGTCTATTCTTTTGGTGAAGTATTGTTTTTTTAATCTTCTTTCATTTCCGAATATAGCTATTCTCATAAATCTAAAAGCTCTTTGAATTTACTATAACTTGTTTTAGTTCCTGTAAGTTTAAGTTTATCTTTTAGTTCTTCAAGCTCTTTTAAGTTTTCACATTTGATTATGAAATTTACATCTTCATTAAAATCAATTACTTCTTCAATATCTTCTATGTCATCTTCATTTTCCCAAACATCTAATCCCCATTCAGCAAGTTGTACGCTATCCCATTCGTTTGCTAGTATATCCCATTCCCATTCTCCAAAGCCTACATTGTCCTTTACGATAAACTCTTTCTTCTGATCTTCAGTAAATCCTTCAGCTACTTCTATCCATACTTCTTTAAGCCCTGCATCTTTACTAGCCTTTAATCTCATATTGCCACCTAAGACCATCATATCTTCATCAACGACTATTGGTCTTATCTTTAACATTTCAGGAAACTCTTGTATTGACTTTACTAGCTTTTTAAATTTATCGTTCTTAATGATTCTAGGATTGCTTGGATTTCCTTTGACCTTACTTATCTTAACTTGTTGCTTCATAGTATTATAATAGAATTTGTTGTTATTTATTTAGTAATCCTCATTTATTCCCCTATCTCCTACCAGCTTTTCTTTAGCTCCATCCCATAGCTTATCACCTCTTTTTTTTTTACTTAGTGATTCTTCGGTTCTGATTTGACTAGGCATTCCTTCAAGTGGTTTGCTATCCATATACTTTCCACACTTGCACAAAGCCTCTTTAGTTTCCCACTCCCCATCTATGTAAACTATTGTAGCTACTGATAGGTCTTTAGTCTTTCCACACTTGCATTTATATAAAGTCATTTCTTAGAAGTTAAGACATCTAGTTCAAAGTGTAAATGATGTATAGCCTTTCTAATATCTTCCAGCCCTCCGTCCTCGTGCTTGTTCTTTGATCTTAGCAAGTAAGTAACAGCCGTTCCGATATTATAGCTTAGGTCAAAATTAGACACTACGTCTTTAGCCATATATCCGTTCTTTCCTTTATAGTATTCAGGTATTTCTTTTGTCATAGTTTCATAGTAGTTAGTTGGTATTGGCATCTTCTATTTCTTTTAATAATTGTACTGGGGTATAGATAGGTAAGTCATCATTGTAATTTTTATATATACAAGTAAACTGTTCGTTCTTGCCTTGTTTCCAAGTCCAGAGAGTTTTGGTTGCTTTCTCAATTTGTTGTTTTAAAACCCATTTAATTGTCTTGTAAGTCTTTGTCATTGTTTTCTTTTTTTATATTTAGTTCTATTGTCTTTTACATAATTTAGTGGCTGTTTAAATCCGAACATCATTATAAAACTTCCTTTTGTTTCAGGGCAGTATAGTTTTGCTTTAGTCATTGTATTTATTATATAGTTTTTTTATTCCATCAAAGCAAGTTGATAAACAAGATCCGCAACTTGTTCCTGTTCCATAGTTTGTATTGTAGATTGTATTGTATAATTCAATCATTTTCTTTTTAGCTGCTATATTTTTTGCCCTTCCTGTTTTTAAGTCTTTCCATAAGTCTAATATTTCATCAATCATTTCTTGTGGCAAGTCATCAGGAGCTTTCATCTCAGTAGTCTTAGCCCAATACTTGTGTGGACATTCCTGACTTCCAATCCTTGCCTTGATTTTCATAAAACAAAGGCATCTTTTACATTGACCTAAAGTCTTGGAATAGTAAACGCATTCCTTACAGATAGCTATTCTGTCTTTATAGACTTCATCAGTAACAAAAAACTTATTCATTTTAAAATATTATTACCATACTGTCGTGCATTCCTGCTTTGTTTTCTACATATTCTCCAAAAGTATTGACACCTTTAAATTTAATCCTTTTATAAACAAACCTAATTTCTTTTTGATTAGGCAAAATATAATGATGAAACAATTTTGTTGATGTTGATACAGGTAAAAGCATAACACATAGTTTTTCTTTCTTACTTTCTTCTATAGCCTTTATTACAAAAGCCTCTTTTAATTTTCTTGAATAAGGAGGATTTATAAAATTTCTATCCCCCCAACTTATATCTAATCCATCCCATTTATTTGTATCGTGCTGTAAAGGACAAGGATCAAAATTAAAATCAAATTCATTATTAAGTTCGTTGTATATGTAATCAGGAGTTCCCCAATCGTCAATGTGTTTTATATTTCTATTTTTCACTTAATTCTTTTTTAAGTATTGTTCTTACTTTATCTATTGTAGTGAAAAGACTGTTGCGACTTATTCCTGTTTTCTTTGCGAGTGTATCTAGTGTGTTCCCCTCGTAGTAATAAAGTTGGAATATTTTTCTATCGTACCAGTATAAGTCATTTAAAACTAAGTCAATCTTGTCTAGCTTTTTAAACCCTATATTCTCTACTACTTCTTCAGGTATATTATAGATATGCTTTTTGTTTCTTACCTCTCCTGTTTCAGTTATATCATAAGTTGTATCGCTTGAAAACTTATCTAGGTAAGTGTAATATTTTTTATACTGATAAAAGAAAGGGCTTCTTTCACTTGTTAAAGCTCTTCTTAAAACTACTGAACCATATTTTGTTATTCCTTCTGCACCATCTTTATCATAAATTTTCCTGACTAATTCTGGTCTTTCTAAAAAATAAATAAATAGTTCTTGCACAGCATTGTCAATATCTGCTTTGTTCTTTGTAAACCTGTAGCACATTTTCCTGAACTTATCACTTAGCTTTGATATTTCACGATAGATCTTATTCACTTGGTTCTTCTAGGTTATCTATCTTATCTACCACTTCGCTTACCATTTCATTCAGGACTGTTTTATATGCTCGTATAACTGCTCTGTTTTTATTCGTTTCTAATCCTGCAAAAAACCCATTTGTAACGACTGACATATTAATTGGTATTATCATTAGCCAGTCGTACCAATTATTTTCTCTAGTTCCAGCACCATAATTATTTGAATATTCCACGATAGTTTCTACTACATCTAAGTAATTATAGTATCTATTTTTTGAACTCACATCTTTTGCAAACTCTTGGCACATTATTATATAGGATTCAATTATAATTTTGTGTTCTTCACTTGCATAGATTGGCTTTGTCATTTTCCAAAGTTAGAAAAATATTTACTCTATTCCTTTTTCTTTTTTTAACTTTTCAACAAGATCTTTGTAATAACTTATTTTATCTTCATAATCTATACGGCTAACTTTCATAATTGTTCTAGCTAAAAGCTCTAATTCTTCAGCAGTTCCTTCACCATACTTACCATCTAAAGCTATTGAGAATTTATATTGTTCTCCTGACTTAAACATATTACAGCCAACACATTGGACTTGGCAATTTTCTTGATTCCATCTTGTAGCTAAGTGCTTCCTGCTTTGAAAATGGCCGTTTTGCATTCCTGATTTGTAATGACTAACCTTGCCACAAGTAAAGCATTGTACGAGCCCCTCATCAGTAGCCTCTCTGAGTCTTATGAAAAGACTAAAACATTTGTCTAGTTCTTTTTTAAGTTTGCTAATTGTTTTCATAGCCTAAGTCTTTACGCCATTTATCCTGAATAGTTCCTTTTCTTAATTCATAAGCTCTACCCCTTAATGATGGTACATCTTCTTGTAGCTTTGCTCTCATTCTCCTTATTGTTTCTGCATTAGTTAATTGGCTTTGTGCATACATACTTAATAATTCTGAAGCAGTCATTATAGTTATATCTATATTTTTATTCTTTAATTCTAAATTCCAATAGTTTGCTATTAGCTTATTGTCATTATCTTTTAAGTTTGGGTACTTAGTTAAAAGTTGTTTAATTATTTCTTTTGTTTTCATCTTATTTGTTTTAAGGGTTCTTGATAATATAAGGTTTCTTGTTTTGGTTTTCCGAGAGTGTGAACTTCATAGTAAGCATTGTCTATTACTTTCTTATGGGCATAAGCCCAACGATAAAAAGTTCTGATATTTAAAAAGGGTTCTTCTTTGCTAAATCTTACACCAAGTCCAAAGGCATCTTCAATTTGATTAAAGGTCATATTTCCGAACCTCTTTTCTTGTATTAAATCTTGTGCAAATATCTTACTAAGACTAGCCATAGTTTGAGGATCAGGCTTCTGTCCTATTTCTACTGAGGTCTTAGCTATTAAGTCTAATACCTTTCCTTTTAATTCTTCTAAGTTTTCTTGTTTTAATGCTTTCATTCGTAAAATGTTTCTTTATTATTCCCTATCCAAATCTGTTCTGTATCATCAACTTGTTTTTGTATGCAACAACTTGACAAAATTAAAAAAATAAAAATAGTTATTATTGTTTTCATAATAGTTTCTTTGCTTCTTGCCAAGCATTTATTTGTGCATCTAGCTTTGACATTGTAGGCTTCTTATAATTTCTTTTTTCCCAAGTAATTATAGCTTGTTTCCAATCCTTCATTTTGTTTTTACCAATCATCCAACCCTTAGATTCGTAGAAACTTATAAAAGCCTCTGCATCTATATTATTCTTTCGTTCTTTACAATAATTTTCAACATCTAAAATAGTGGGCTTATTAAAGTATTTATTTATTATTCTTATTTCTTTATTCTTATTAATAGTTGTCGAGTTACTTCCTTTCAAGTTGTTTAGAAACTTAATAACTAGTTGTTCATTTATTTTAAAGTATTGTTTAGCAGGTATTCCTTTGCGCTTAACTTCTATAAGTCCTTCCTTTTTAAGCGTTGTAAGGCACTTTCTTTGCTGATAAGGGGTTAGTGTAGTATCTTTCTCTATGTTAGCTTCAGTATTAAAAAACCACCCATCAGTCATACCATTTGCTATAAAGTATTCTTCTTTTGAAATTAGGTCAGCAAGTAGGACTGCTTCTTTTAATCCTACTCGCTTTGCCAATTCTTTGTTTAATACTATAAAAGCGGTACTACTTAGAAGGTGTTTCATATAATCTTAACTGTATAGTGATAATTCTTGAGGGCTAAATTAATATTTTCTAATTGATTAGTGTAGTCAAAGTAAGAAGTTTTTATTATACATTTTACTTTATCACTATTTACCTCTAACAATACATTTGATTCTTTAGCTTCTTTTACTCCATTTTTAAGCAAATAGCTTTTCATAAAATCACCATCCAAAAAGAAATCTTTAGCACCCTCTAGATCTTTATATGACCTATAAATCTTATTAAAAGTATTTCTGTATTTTTCCTTATTTGCATAGTTATATTTGTGAGTGTCTCGATAATGGTAAACGGAACATCTATTTCGTTTAATTACTTTAGCTATCACTAAGGGGTGGGTCTCATCTTCCATTATAGCAATAACACTAGCTACACTTCTTGGGATTTGCACTTCACTTCTTCTAGTGTTTAAAGCAAGAGAACCATCAGGCAACCCCAAAACTCTAGTAGTGAGGTTGCATAGGTTTTTAAAGTTATCTTCTGCTGTCATTAGAATAAATCATCAGGAGTTTCCCCAACTGTTTCTTCGCCTAGTTTAGCAATAAGCCAACCATCTATGTTGTGAAAGTATTTGCCGTTGTACTCCCTTGAGGATAAGTTAATTGAAACATTTACATCAGAGCCAACTTCAATATCTCTAAGGCTCTTGATCTTATCGCCAAAGAAACTTATGGCAACTTCTTTATTATATTCTGCATTTTGTTCTACAAGGATAGATTGCTTTTCCCAAGTCTTTCCTGCCTTACTTACTCCTGTTTCTCTTTCTAGTTTCTTTACTAGCTTTCCAATAATATTCATTTTATTTATTTTTTATTTGATTAATTTCTGTTTTTGCTTCTGCTACAGTTTTTTGTTCTTCAGGTGTCATAGCTGACCATTTATCCTGAATTTCTTTTAACCTGTCCTGCAAGACCTTTAGCCTTGCTAAGTCGGTATTTTCTTTTTTTACTTTTTTCTTTACCATTTTATTTAATTAATTGATTAATAATTCCTTCTTGACTTTTTGATAATATATAGTTAGGGAGCTTTTCTTTTACTGCTTCAGCTTTACCTTCTTCTAATGCCTTTAGCATAGCCTTAAACTTCACTTCATCTAGTTTTTCTTTCTTAGCAATAGGTTCGTTTACTCTATTAGTATCAGCATCTTTAGTGTCATCTAATAAAAATAGGTTTCCTAAAGCATACTTCTTAGCATAAGAGCTACTTGATCCAAAGCTCTGAGCAATATCCATTCCTTTCCTTTCAGGATTAATACCTGCTTGTGCTTCTACAGACATATTGGTTTCACCATCTGAGATTGATACTTTAGAATTTAACACTAAGTACCCTGCAATCTCTGAAGTTGTTTCTGTAATAGTTAAATAACAGTTGTACTTCTTTAGTAATGGCTTTACAGCTTCTAGTATATCTTCAGCACTTCTGTACTTGTATTTTCCAAAACTGTTGAATTGATTCTTTGGAGCTTTAAGCTCACTTTGGATAGCTATTAAATAGTCTATCTTTTCTTCTGTTTTCATATATTCTTTTTTTTGTGCCTACTTAAAAGGGCTTCGGCTTTCCCTGTTTTGCAAATATAAACAAACTTATCAACTTATCTTGACTTGATGTGTTTGATTAATTGTTTCTTAATGTACTTCAGGTGTTCTGTATCAATCCATTCTAAGAAGTTATAAGAGTCAAAACAGATCTGAAAGTCCTTTCCATATTCATCTGTTCCTCTTAAATAAACTTCATTTTCGTGTGCTTGGAATGTATTAATATCATTCATTCTTTTGTGTATTAGTTCATCTGGTTTTAATTGCAATTCCAAATCATCTATTTTATCCTCTAGTTCTTGTCTTATTCCCATTATTTTAAATTTATTATTATTGGTTTCTTGTTATTGTCTTTATATGCCTCAAGGTATTCAGGCAGTAGTTCATCTTTGTAGTCTAGTCTTATTTGCCACCCTTCTTCTTTAAGCATCTTAGTAAATAGATTAGAGCATTGTAATTCCGTACCTATGACTTTTACATCAGGATCATTTTTTAAAGCCCAATATTCGCAAAGGACTTTTTTATTATCTAAAGGTTTCTTAGACCAATGGTCAATCTGAGGTTCATTAAACCACTCTTGATATTCAGCGTCTTGTATATCCATCTTAAAATTTCTTTGTCCAATCAATAGAATTATAATACATTCTTTTGACGTGAATAAATAAATCTCTTATTTCTGAAAAATCCAAAGCCTTAAGTTCTTCTTCATCAAACTTTATCAACTTTGGTAATAATTCAGGTTTGTTCTTTTGCACATCTAATAAGCTAATAATAGCTTCTTCGTGTGTAATTGCTTCTTTCATTTTAAACTCTTTCATATTCTTATTACCTATATTAGTCGCAAAGGAATTTTATGCTATTATTGTTCTAATATTTTAAAAAGTGTATCTTTTCAATTTTTCTGTAATCTTGTTTGTCCAAACTTTCAATAAATTCTTCTGAACATTCAGATATTTTCATTCCCATTTTTAAGTCAGGTTTATCATTTTTATAACTTATTCCTGAACAACCACCGCTTTGGAATGTAATAATTGGATAAACACATCCTGTTTGTTTGTTGTAGAAACTACCTACACTTTCTAATTTGATTAACTTTTCCATTTTCTTGTTCTTTAATTTATATTCGTTTTAATTATGGTACAAATATACAACAATTATTTGAATTAACAGAGTTATAAACAGAATTACTTACAAAGTTATTAACAATTAGGTATTGACTCAGGGAAAGACTTTGGGTGCTGTCTAGTATATAGGGGTCAAAAAGAAAAGAAAGTGCCTAAAACGGCTATACGGGGGTGCTACAAAGCAATAATTAGGAGTACTAAGAGAATAAGTATATATATTAAGAATATTCTAAGTCCAGCGTTCTCCTCCATTACAAAGGCATTAAAAGATTTATTGGTAGTGTACCATTATTCAAAACGACTGAGCAGCCGATTGATTGCTTCTTAAAGTTCTTAGCGTATGCTGCTGCATAAGTGGTGCAGTCCACACCACATCCGACCTGCATTCCAAATACTCTGTATTTCTTACCGCAAAACCATTGTACATAAGCTAAAGTATGAGTATGACCACAAACTGAGGACATTAAGTTATTCTTAGACTTAGCAGCTGCCTGACCTCCTTCCCCGTGTTCATACAGTACGTCATCATAAACTACTGATTCTACCCAATTCCAATTAGGAGTTCCCAAAACTTCATTATAAGACTTAATCCAAACAGAAGGAATACCACCTGACATACCTTTTCTTGCAGCCATTCTATCGTGATTGCCAATACAAACATCTGCATAAGGAAAAGCCTTATACCATTCAGAAACTCTTTTAATTGATTTTTCTAATTCATCCCCTGCTGACATTCCATCAGGATCAGGCTCGTGGTAGCTAAAGGCGTGATTATCAAGGATGTCCCCTATAAAAACGACTTGATTACAGTTAAAAGTTTCGTACTGTTCTAAACACCAATCAAGGTAGCCGTCTAAACAGAATGGTTCGTGCAGGTCGCCTATGACTAAGATGTTCCTAGTTTCAGTTTCTCGCAACTTCTGTAAAGCAGCTACCTCGTGGGGTTTTAATCTGTACCTGTTACTTTTTTCCACTATCCGCTATACCTTGTCCGATTACTAAGGTTAAAGAAGCGTAAAATAAGTTTCTAGCCGTTTCTTCATCAACGCCTAAATAGGTTACAATGATAGGAACGACAATACTTGATACGGTGTACCAAAATTTCTTAGATTTGAAAATCTGTGCGATCAGCCATTTTTTAAACATAATTTTGTTTTTTAGTTATTATTAAAGTTTATAAGATAGTCCTATATTAAATGAACCTTCTTCATCTTTTGTCGTATAGCTTGGTTCTATATAAAGGTTATTCCAAACCCTCATAGAAAACCCAACTCCTACAGTCATATTTTCTACCCCATCTTCATCAGGCATTTGTGCTGACAAATAGATGTTGTCATTAAAGTTGTATCTACCTATGAAATCATAGTTATCACCATTTTGTTGAACCCCTACCATAATGTTACTATTTAAGTGGTAGCCAACTCCTATGCTGTTGGTAAAATTATCAACACCCCAAGCTTCATCTTCAGCAGGTTGTGTGATATTACTCATTACTCTTACTTGTGCTGAAGCACCTAAGCAAAATAATGCTATAATTGTTGTTAAAATTGTTTTTTTCATTTTATTTATTTTTGATTATTAAATTTATATTAGTGCCGCCTAAATTAATTATTTCTTTCATCAGTAAATCCATAGCCAATGTTGAATTACTAACAAAGTCCTGTTGATGTCCTATTCCTACTAGGATGCAACCCCTTGTGTCTTTAGCTGAATTTCCCCTATGAAAGAGTATATAAGTGCGGTCTTTTACATCTTCAACTAATAAGTGAAGATAGTCTCTTGTTGCTGATTCCCTAGCATATCTCATTCTAACTTTGTATTGGCCATCAGGAATACAGCTTATGCTTCTTTTATTGTCAAGGTAGGGTAGTTCTAAGGTATGGCAGAAAAACTCTCCATTAACAAATAACTTTCCAACAGTAGAGTTGTCAGTAAACTCATCCCTTATAATTAATAGATTAACGCCCTTGACCTCTTGACTTTTTTTTGTATGCATTTTGAGATTTTGAAGCATTTTTAGAATGAACTCCTTTACGCTTTTTGCTATTTGATTTAACAGTTTCAACTACCTTATTTTTTGCCATCTCGTTTCTTCTTTTGAAAATACCACTTATCTGCCGTGTACATAATAGATAAAATTAAAAGTAAAATCTTTAAAAGAATTTCTAAATTACTGAATGTTGCTACACTTAGGATTGTTGTATTTAATATCAGTACGTCTCCCACCTCCTTTCCTAGTTGTTTTAGTGCCATCTTTTAAGTATGATTTTAGTTTAGTTTTGTTTACCTCTTTTACTTTGTAATTTTTCTTCATTAGTTTAGAAAGTTTCTTAATGTTAATCTAGTTCCTTGCTGATTAGGTCTTTCTAAATTCATATTAGAGTAGTAGGAGTTCCTGTCAGGATTTACATCTGCCCCTGTGTTGGTAGAATATTCAGGGAAACTAGATGTATTATTACAAATATAATCTACCATCCTTTCCATATAATATTCAGCAGTATTCAAAACTTCATTTCTAAGCTGTTGTGCTTCTTCTGTAGTTAAAGCCGTTCCTGTTTCTGAAGTCTTGGAATAAATATTCCCATTCTCGATCTTGTAGCGTAAAAACGGTACTGCCAACCATAAACAGTACGAGGGCAAAACTTCCGCAATATAATCGTTAAGTAAAGTTGCATAGGCTTCGTTCCCTACATTGTTTACTGTTCCTGCTACAATTAAGTCTTTCAATTTCTGATTTAAGTCCGTGCCAAGTTTGGTTTCTATATAGAGTTTTTGTGCTTGTTTTATATATGGGCTCAAAAGTTCTGTCGAAACATTAAGCCCTATTGTTGTAGAATCTTTCAGTCGTTCTTCTGATATAAATAGTACGTATGCCATAATCTAGTGTTTTGTATTTCCTGGTAAAAATCCGTTGTTATCCATTCTTTTTGGTGGTCTTGCTACTAAGTTATCATTCTTTTCAGCAGTAAAGCCTTCTGATCTTGCATCTGTGTAGCCAATTAATTGACTATCTGAAATCTTGCTTTTGGCATTTCTTAAAGAAGTTTTATAGATTCGTCTTAACCAGAAGTGGTGGCAATTACCTCCTCCTTTATAAAGCTCTAACTTGCTGGGTTTCAATGAATTACAACAATCTTTGTCTTGATCAGACAGCCATATAGAATATTTTAAATCACCACCAGCACCCCATCCAATATTTCTACCTTGCTTGTCAGAATAGTAATAGTCGTTTACTACAATATCTGACATTTGTAAAATATCTTCTTTACGATATATCTTTTTAGCTGACATCATTTTAGTACAAAATGGTCTTTCTTGACCTGTTTCATTTACTAAAAACTGATCTTCTGCATATACATATCTAACTTTGTAAAAATCATTATAAGACTTATTCACTCCATCCTGACTACTTCTAGCATTAGGTCTGGCTGTTCCTGTTGAGGCTAGTTCTATTTTATCATTTGCTATTTCATTTAAAGTTTTCTCAAAGTCAAAATCTTGGTGTTCTCCATCTACTATTTCTTCTTCTACTAACTCCCAATCATCAGGGATGTCCTCTAAGGTGTCTAGGAAGCTCTCTAAGGCAGTAAACTTACTTGTCTTAGATAAGTCCTCCCTAACCTCTACATCTACGTCTAAAGGCTCATATCCCATTTCTTCCCGAATTTCATTAGGGGTAAGCACCGCAGCAAGATCTTGATTAGTAAACTTAGTAGTAATAGGTTTCATTTGTACGAACTGAACAGGCATATCCATATTATTTACTTTGAATATTTTATGCAAGACCTTTAGTATTTGAGATTGGAAGCCTACAATTACTGTATTATGATAAAAATTTGCGGCACTATTTAATTCGTCTGCATTACTTGAAAATCCGTTTTTTGAATCTAAGCCCATAAGAGTTTTACTGGTAATTCTGTGTCCTGAACAGATGTTTGAAGTCAGAAGCTCCTGGAGTGCAAGGTACTGCTTATCCAAATCTGAAGGAGTTATAGCTTGTATTTCAGGTGTCCTAGTTTTGTCATCCGAGAATGTCAAAATAAATTTCCCTGCATTGTTCTGTCCTGTGAACTTATCAGCTAGGCTTTGTTCTATTTGAAAACGCTCCTCTTGTGTTGGGATTCCATTAGAAAAATTAACCATAAAGCTCCCTGAAAATCCTGAACTCACATTATTGAGATGAAACTCAGAGATCCTACCATCCAAAAGACTCCAATTATTGCAAGAAACATAATCAGGAATGTAGTAGCTGTTCATATTAGGACTATAAAGCCCTGAATATAAGATTTGATTAGGTGAAGTCCTATCATTAGTATTAAAAGCAGGAACATAGTACGGCTTGTTTTGTCTAGTATTAGACCAATCAGTACTTACATAGTAACCTGTAGTCTTTCCAAGTTCATCAGGTCTTGCACATCTTATTTTAGAAACATCAATATGATAGACTTCAGCAATTTGTGTCCTGTCCTTTGACCATACTATGTTTAAGGCAAAAGCCCCTTGTAGCTTAAAGTCAAAAGAAGCCTTAACTAATACTTCGTGTAGAGTTTCATTTCCGTTTGCTCTATCTAAAAAATGCTGCAACTTAACTCTAGCTTCTAAATCTCTATCTTCTTCATCCTCTATAATAATGTCTTTTCCACTAATCATCTCAGCAGTAGCGTTTATAATAGCAGCTGAGATACTACTAGAATAGTAAAGGTCAATTAAGAACTGAGGGTACAAATTAGACCACTCACCATTAGCATCTCCATAGCTTATCCATTCCTTACCTCTTACTTCTGTTACAAGTGGAGCTGTGCTTGTTTCTAAATTGATATTTATGATATTATCTTTCATATTTTATTTTTTATAAACCTGCAAGTCTATCGTTTATATTAGCCGTTAAGGCTTCACTTGTTGAAGTGTATATCTGTATTTCTGATATTGTTCCACTATAGGCATTAGTATCTGGAAATCTTACTCCTATTGTATCAATATCTACCGTTCCTGCTCTTGTGTTTGTGTCAGCTTGTTCTATTCCATTTTTCCACAAAACTACTTTATCAACGGCATCTCTGGTGAATACTATATAATCATCACCAAAAGTACCACTATCTAAATCAAAATCAGCAGAAGAACCATCTACTTTTATTCTTATTTTATCACTAGCTATGATTTTGATAAATTCATTTGCTATTGTATTGTCAGCAATAACTACATTAGAAAAGGTATCAGGATTAAATCTTATAGCTATTGTAAATTCATCTGGTAAAGAAATCTGGCCTGATGTTTGAAGATTATTTACATCACCACTTACAAAACTCAACACTCCTCCTGAGTAAGCAGGTTGTTCCGTAGCCGTGGTTTGTGTCATATCATAGCTATTACTAGAACTATCCGCCCAAATTTTAACATCAGCACCATCAAGAGTTATCCCTTCCCCTTTCTGATACCAAGCCTCAAGACTTGATTCATCATCAGGAGACCATCCTCCTAGTACTGGAGTTGATACTAAACTTAATCCTAGTTTAAGTGCTAACACTATGAAGGTTGCTCTTGATAGCCTATTCCCACGCCACTCGTGAGAGTAATAGCCGTTACATTCATAAAGAGTGTTGTTCCAGCAGGTAAAGTCGTAACTAAAGCAGCCTCTCCTGTTGCATTAGCAACTGTTATTGAAGCCACTACACTTTCAACAGGAAAATTGACACAATACCAATCTTTACTTGTTTGAGCTACTGTTGCGAATATTTCAGTAGCATTATTTTTACCTAGTTGCTCCATTAAGAGCTGTTGTACGTTTTCTATTGCTGCCATTTTATTTTATTTTATTGTCCGTAATATATTGTATTTGTTGAAGTCGGTGCTTCATATTCTGTATATTGTACTTCTTCACTTCCTGCTTTTTCTCCTAAGTATAGTATGCCTATGGCTACAAGCCCTTCTACTACTCCATTTGTATTTGCCACAGGTAATACATCTATCTCTGTTGCTGGGGCTGTATGTAAAGCTACTACTACTGCACCTATCCAACTAACTTCATAGACTTCATACTTATAGTAACCAGCAGGGATTAATTTTGTTCTTCCTGTATAAATATCAGGAGTTGCATTATAAGTGAACTCTAATTTTGTATATCTATTATTAATAGTTTCTACTGCTGCATAAGAATAGAATACAGCCTCATCCAAGTCGTTTATGAATTTAACTAAGTGTCTAGTCTTAGCTGAAGTTTGAGTGCCTATTCTATTCGCCTTAGTTTCTATATAGGCATTAAAGTTTGTTTCTCGTATTGCTTGTATCATCTACTATATATATAGAAAAGGCTTGTATTTATTTGCTTATTACTTCTTTTTAAAAGAAAAGAGGGCTTAAAAGCCCCCTAATCCAAGAATATATGAAAACTACTAATTAAGAAGTTACGATTGTTCCCATTGTAAATGCTGCATTATCGAAAGGGTCTGTAGTGTAGTCCGCAACCATTGGAAAAGGAATACTCTCCATTCCGTCAAAGGTAAGAGTGTAACCTCCTCTGTCTCCCCAAGCAGCTCCAGAATCCATTGTACCTGCATTAAGCTCCATTCCATTAGTAACACCTAATCCAACAATAACATCGTGTCCGTTTGGTAATTGTGAGTTTAATTGAGCAAAACATACCACTTTAGTTGCCCCTAATAATTTAATTTGATTTTGATCCTCTTTAGTAAGTCTGTTAAGAATTACACTTAAAGTTGGAGTATAGTAAATAGTTCCGTTTTCACGAGAACCTACTATTGTTTCTGTCATACTAGCTACACCTAAAGGCATAGTATATCTGTATAGTACATTAGTAGACATTTCAATATCTGAAATTTCTCCCGTTGCCTGTACTATTCCTACTGTTTCTATTGGTGCTGTAAATTGGTCATAGACTCCGAAGTAGACATACTTGATGCCGCCACTCGTTCTATTGCAATCCAATCCACGCCCCTTTGATAATATTCCACAAGCCATTTTTTAATTTTTTTTAAGTTAAGGGAGTGCTTTTACACACTCCCATTTTTTATTATTATGAACAAAGAACTAAATCAGCACCTACTCCTGTTTGTGTTCCTGCTGAGTATCTGCAAACCATTCTCATATTATCACTTCCGTCAAGATTAGCCATATCTAAAAGTTGAATACGAGGCGAAGAACTTAATCCATCACTTAAGAGATCCGTACCGAAGAACATATTTGACTTAGCACCTACTACGATTGCTGCATTTTGTAATCCATTAACTACTGCAATTTTAATTCCATTGAATTGTCTACTGTAGTCGTCTGACATATTTCCGTAAGGGAAACCAGTTAAAGCAGAAACTGCTTGAATATATAATTGCCAATTTTGTTGATTGATGAAGATGTATAAATCTTCTTTCCCAATTACTGCTGCTGGTACTGCATCAATCGCTGCTTGTAAGTCTGCTAAAATTGTTCCGACAACTGGAGCTACACCTGCACCTCCTGTTAATACTGCTTGATTAACTGTTGCGTCATTACCTGCTCTTAACCATCCTGCTGCTCCTGCTCCTGTGAAACCAATAAAGTCTCCACCTGCATTAGCTACACCTGCCCATATTGAAGTTTCAGTTGCACTAGCAATTACTTCTCCCATATAAGAGATAACATAGTCATCAAAAGATGCTGGAGGAGGCGCACCTGCTCCTGCTCTCATTTGCATCGCTTCAAAGC
>Ga0209337_1001173_pt1 | contig 20237 bp, 41 predicted proteins | sample LinPmetageLP53_FD_184044 | JGI IMG/M metagenome (GOLD analysis project Ga0209337, IMG submission 184044) | Marine viral communities from the Pacific Ocean - LP-53 (SPAdes) (version 2) | ecosystem: Environmental > Aquatic > Marine > Oceanic | place: Pacific Ocean | collected 2010-02-08 | reverse complement strand
TTCGATATAATGCACCCTATGGTGAATACTAACTTGATTTTGCACTCTTTTCCACGCACTTAGTATTGGGGGGAGAACTTTCATCAATTCTTTATCTATTATTATTTGAACAGGTTTTGGATATTGGTCTGTGTTATTTCTCTTATTGCTCATTCTTCTTCACTCTCCACTTCTTCTAAAGTGTCTAATATACTTTTTGCCATCATTGTAGCCATACTTCGACTACCCATAGCAAATGCGATTTGAACAGACTTACTCTTAGCATACATTCTTAAAAACTCGGCTTCATCCATGTTCTTACTTTGTAGTAGTTCTTGTATTCTTGCATTTAATTCATTTATTGTATCTCTTAATCCATTCATTTTAAGCACCCAACCTCGGCGCACGAAGCACCGTAACTTTTTCATTAGCAAACACTACAGGCTTTTCATCATCATAAAGAATCATAACTTCTTTATCCCTGCTTACAAGTTTGCTAATCGGTAAAGAAATTTCAACCGTAGCCTTTCTATCATTACCAGAAGCGGTTACTTCGGTAAAAACACTTTCATTATTCTTAGTTGAACTTACGAGAAGTTTTTCTCCATCCCAATCAATCTTGTATATTGAATTACCTACCTTTTCAGCAAGTGTCATCGCACCCATAAGTTCTTCCGATTCAACATCAAGCATAGTTTTAAGAGCAAGTGTTTCAGTTACTTTAATTTCTACACCCTCTCTCGACATTTTTCTAATAGCCCTTCGACTTAAGTTTCTTAACTTATCCTTCAGTCTATAAATAACATGAAGTTCTTCATGCCTACCTAAGACAGGTAAAGTTACCACACTGTTATTAGTAGTCAATTCAATTTTTCCATCATCGCTCTTAAATACTAAATCAGTATCACTTAAATACTTCTCAAGTATTGAGCCGGACAAATTAACCATCCCGTTAACTGCCTCTACATCTGTATGTCTATAAACTACATAGGTATAGTTATTGGCATTTTGAATATATACCATCCCTTCCTCAACTTCAATGAATAAATCATCACAGAGAACACTGGTTTTACTACCAATACCTTCATTATATTTACCCCGTAGTCTACAAATATTTATTGCTTCTTTCAATTCTTTTCCATTCATTCTAAATTCCATTTAAATTCCTCCATAATATAACATAACATAACAGCACCCCTATTTCAAAAACCATTACACTCAAAGGTTGTTTTCTTTGATTGGCACTAAGCCGTTCCAAGTAACCTTACCTTTTTCGTTTTCAAACAATAAGAAGGATTGCCCCTCATTGTCTGCATTGGTCTTTGACTTAAGAACCTTAGCGTGTAACTTTGTAGTATTGTTTCTTTCTTCACGGTATGTGTGAATGTGTTGAAACAACTTTGCGGTAGTAGACTTTTCCCAATCGGGTTTTTGTCCAACCACTTCAAATCCATCATGCACTTCTTTCATATGCGTGATGAAAAACTTATGGCATTGAAGTTGACAAGCGGCCTTAAACAATCGCTTGTATTCTTCTGTTCTTGCATACCATTGGGTGGGAACCATTTTCACTTTATCTGCGGCTCGTGGGTCCTTACCTTTGATGTGGTTTAATCTGGCAATCATATTTGTAGTATCAAGCCATGTATCTAATCCATCAAAAACAATTGCTTTAACGCCTTCAACTTCAATAGTCTCTTCACCGTATTCAATTTTCTTTGTCTCAATTGCTTCCTTAACCATTCCCATAAAGAAACGAGCCATATCAGCAGTAGCCAAATAATCTACGGTCATATCTTCTTTATAGACATGGGGATTGTAGATAAACACTTTATCATCACTCGACCAATGTTGCCTCCATGTAGGTTCTGCACCTTCATCGAAATCAAGAATAAAAACCCAATGGGTTTCTTTTTCTTCATCAGTTCTGCAATCAATTGCTAAACCAGTTTTTCCCGTTCCGGGGTCACCACTAATTCCACACAACATGTATGCCGATTCATTATCCATTAGTCGCTTTCGTTGATTAAAAGCCTTAGCCTTTGCACTTGCGAAAGCACTTTTCACATCTTCTTCTTTTGCATTCTTTACGAGATTACTCGCCTTTCCTTTTCCTTTCAAACTCATTATTCTTCCTCCTTGAATTGTTCACTTAATATTTTTAGTTGTTTTTCATGCACTAAGCGTGTGAACATTTTACCGCTTTTCATGTGAAAACGAACACTATATCTGTCGTATTCGTTATCGTCTTCTTTCCATTCTATTGTTTCTACCTCTTCGAGGTCTAGTAGTATTTCATTCATCTTAATTATCATCTTTTCACCTTTTAAAGTATAGGCTTCGCACCTATTTGAATGTCATTCAGCCGCCAACATTTACACGGAAGTTAAATCAAAGCATATCTTCAATCTTGTCCGAGAGCAACAACAATGTTGAAGCCCACAGACCAACGAAAATACCCAAGTTTTCATCATATGCGGCATAAACACCGATACTCAGTAAAATCGAGGCCACGCTTGTAATCAAACCTGCTTTCTTGTAATTCATTTAAATCACCAAAACTCCATTGATTCGCCTTCTACAACTTCTTCAACGACAACACCTGTTGCACTTCGGGCATAAACTCCATACAAGTTAATTGTTACAGGGTTATATTCACCGTCAATAGGCATTCCATCATCATCCTTCTTTTGCGTTTGGTTTGTTCGACCAACAATAATAACATCGGAACCAACTCCAAAGTTAATATCAACATGAGAAGGAACCCAAATCGGAGTTGATTCAGGAATATCGTCTTCATCGAAACCGTAATTAGCATCCACAGGTTCAACCCAAATTACTCTATTACCACTTCGCTCATTAGGTGTTAGATTCATACTTGTGACAATTCCATCAGTGACGACAAGGCGCAAACCTTGTTGTTGAGAAATCAAGTCATGGTAAGAATCCAATTCAATCATATCTGCAAGGTATTCTGCTGTATGTTCAACAAGAATATCTTCCATAGATTCACCGGAAACATCAATCCATCGAGGGTCTTCTTCATCAAGAACATCGAGATAATTCATACTCGATAGAGTCTTGTTGCGAATACCGTAAATTGCATTTCTTTCTTCATTAAACAAACCATAAATGGTAGTCCAACGGAATGTTTCGACATTAAAGTTCTTTGCTTGGTCGTTCTTCAATTGAAGCGACCAAAGTTGCATATCGCCATCATCCTTCATTCCAATGAAATGCGCTCGAAGTTTAAACTCTTCTTTAGGCAAAGGCTTTCCGTAATTCTTATTAACATCGCCTGATGCCCAAGACTTAACAGGGTCAACAGGAACAATCCAATTGTTTTCACCAACTTCCATAGCCGAAGCCGGAAGTTGAGGAATAACTCTTGTGTCCCATTCACTGTTCTTAACTTGAGTCTTTTCGTATTCTCCCTTGTCGTTTAGTGTAACTTCTGCAAGGATTTCATCTTTCAATGCTTGTGATGAATCGCTGTTAAACTTGCTCAACACATTCTTTCGCTTCCATTCCATTACATCACGGGCTGGTTCGATACCAATAAAGAAACCTGTTCCCGCATCTCCGAAGCCTGTTGAGGCAGTTCTATTAGATGCAAGACGGCCACGAACATAATTACGAGTCAAAGTCAAAGCAACAAGTTGTTGTCGCTCATCCTCTAAGTCGAGATTATTGCTACTGCCAATCTCCGTGTATTTTTCATTCATTTCTCCGACTTCAATACTTAGTCGGGTCGCCAAACTGTTCAGTTCTTTTTCTACTCTTTCAATCATATTTTCACTTTCCTTTTTTTTCTTTTTTTTTATTTCATAAACTGTGCTGTGAACCAAGCCACAAGCACTTTAGGAGTCACACTTCTGCTTCTCCACTCCATTTCTCCTACTGCACCTACTACCTTAAACTTCTCGGTAGCAGATAATTCCATATCTAAAACACATTGTAGGAGTTTACCACATATATCTTTTACAGTATGACCTGCAAAAACAAGCCTATGTAAAAATTCTAATGCGTTGGGGTTCTTATCAAGAAGTTGTTCTAAACAAAACTTGTAAGGCCCCATGTGTTCATCAAGTAGATTATCCGGTGTTTTACCGGAATATATACACGCCTGTAATTCGTTGATTGCACGACGCATATCTCCCCCACAAATATCTACAATTTTGCGAGCGTTTTCTTCAGTAAATTCTGCATTATTCTCAGCAATAATTTCCATTAAACGAGTTACCTGAATGTCTTCAGGTATTGGTGTAAAGAAATAATTTGCACATCGGGAACGGATAGCATCATCAACAGCATACGGGTCATTACAAGCAATAACGAATCGAACATTTATCGCTCGCTCCATTACTCTTTTCAATGCTCGCTGTGAATCACGGGTCATTCCTTCCAATTCGTCAAGAAAACAAATCTTAAACTTATTACCAGAAACAGAACGAGTGTTGACAAAGTTTGTAATTGTCTGTCGTACTGTTTCCAACTTACGGTCTTGACTCGCATTAATTTCTAAGAAGTCTGTATCTTTATCATCACCAAGAAAGTGATTAGCCAATACATGGGCCGCAGTTGTTTTACCAATCCCCGGAACTCCATACAAAAGAACCGGTGGTAAATCGCCTTTACTTATCCATGTTTCTGCATCGGCAACAAACTTATGTTGCCCAATTAAATCTCCTATCACATTCGGTCTATACTTTTCTGTCCAATTCATTCAAATCTCTCCTTACTATATTTATCGCATTTGATGGGTCAGTTGCCATCACTTCGACTATTTTTTCTTCTCCATTTATTTTAAATTTTACAACATGCACTACTGTTTCCATCATATCCGTTTCCGGAGTATTGGGGTATTTAGTATGTGAAGTAAAATTTGTAAAGTAATACGGTTTATCACCCATTACTACTCACCTATCAAACAATCTGCTGTTAACACATATCCTGCTACACTTACTGCCGAGCGTAGAGAAGACTTAACAACTCGAACAGGGTCATAAACTTCTGCATCACCTGTAAAAGTATTAGTATTCCCATCATAAAGGAGACCATCAGTAATAGCACCGTCTTGTTCAGTGTATAACTCCAAACCGTTAATGTTGTAATAGATTTTTTGAAGGGGGGTCTTCAATGTTCTATAGAAAACATCTTCAATCTCGTTTGTATCTTCGTGGCTAAACATTAGTCCTATGCTATATAATTCCACACCAGCACCACGAATAACTCCTTCAGCGATAGCGGCTCTTGTAGCATTCAAAGCGTCGTCAACTCTTTCTAATTTGTTTTGTATCTCTTGTTCCGACAAACCACTAATACCGATAACTGCGGCATTGCCTTGTAGTTTTCCATAGCGAACCGAGTGTTTCTTTTTATAGTAATCATTCTCAGCCATAGACTCTTCGGTTTCAATTTCCTCAAGTCTTTCGAGTAGTAAATTATCACTACCCATAAAGCCCAAGAATGCGGCCTTCTTAGATGAGATAATTGCCTTATTACATTGCCCATAGTATGAGGCATTAATATCTGCAATTGACATATCTAATTCTTTGTTAATCATTTTAGCACCTGTAAATATAGCCAAGTCGTTTAACTTTTCAGTCTGCCAGAATGAAATATCTTCGGCTTGAACAATACAAGCGTTGATATTCCCGTTCACTTGATTCATTACAAATGTGTTTAGTGCAACTGCCCCAATAGAAGTGCATAGAACAATCAAAGGTCGGTTTTTACCCTTAGCATATTCAAGTGCAGGGATGAGTTGAGCAAAGTCATTAATATCCGCATTAGAAACCATTATCAATGGTTTATCAAATGTCTTACTTTCACCAAATATTTTTGATAAAACAGGATTAATATATCCCTTGTCACATTCAAAGCCTTCGATAAAGGAAACAGTGTCTTCACCCGTAGGTGAAGGTTCAACTGAAATAACTCCATCGTATCCTATTTTTTCAACGGCTTGGTATATTAGTTCTGCCATTTGCTCGTCGTTATTTGCACTAATTTTTGCCACATTATAAATGCCCCTACCTTCAATTTCTAAGGATAAAGCATCTAATTCATTACAAGTTACCTTGCACAATCTTTCAAGTTCTGTTCGGATAGCAACTCCTGTATGCTTACCTAAAAGTTCTTTACCTCTTTGGATGAGCGACTGTGCCATAATTGTTGAACTTGTAGTGCCATCTCCAGCATTTTCTTGCGCTCTTGATGCGACTTCAATAACAAGTTTAGCACCTGCATTAGCCATTTTATCTTCGAGAACAATACTCTTAGCAACGGTTACACCATCATTTACAACTAATGGAGCCAAACCATCTCTTCTATCAATAATTACACTTCTTGTTGCAGGACCGAAAGTTACACCAACAGCCTCGGCAACAGCATTCACACCTTCAATTAACTTTTCTTTTGCTTTATCTCCATGTAAAATCTTCATCCTTTCACCGCCACTACATCTTCTAATTTGATAGCAATATATTCTACCCCTTCATCGTGGAAAGTATATCCATTTTTGTAATAGACATATCTTCCAACCATATCCCCAACAGGAGAATCATAAACGATTCCTCCGTTTTGGTTCGCATTCAATACAATTCCACTATCGGTGGTCGTTCTTCTTTCATTTTTTATTAACACATAGTCATTCATTTGTTTCATTTTTTTCACCTCATTAGTCCCCAAGCAATCACTACAAGGGTAATCACATTTACAATTGAAACGCTTATAGCAATTTTATTTGTAATGTGAAGTTCATTTGCCATTTTTTCAGTCAGTTCAATTAGAGTCTTCATGTCTTCTTTCATACTCTTTCACCGCCTCGTCTAAATTCATCTCTTTCTCGTAGCATTCACGCAGAAACTTATAGGGTAGCCTATTAAGCATTTCCCCAGCCCATTTTGTGAACGCTATTCCTTTTCCTTTCCTCATTAGAAATCCTCCAATCCTTTCATTTTTCTTTTTGTTATTCTCTTTTTTCTTTCCTTACTTATACCCAAAACTTTACATTCTTCGGGTAATAGTCTCTTAGCGGCCCATCTAGCATATTGAGGGTCTCTCACAAGACTTCTCACTAAATAGCCATCTGTTTCCTTAAGTCCCAACTTGAGACAAATAGACGGAAACAAACTCGACGACTTTCTCTTAGGTGGAGTCATAGTAATATAACCACCTTCCCAAGAGTAAGCCAATAGCGCATAGAAATAGTCCTTCGGCCATCTATGTAGCGTTGATGCTACAAATGCTAATTTGTTATTGTTGGGCATTGATGCTGAAACCCAAGACAATATCTGCATAGGTGGAGGCTCAGTTAAGCGAACACCTTTGTAGAAATCATCACGGTCTTTCATCTTAATGTAATTGCTCGTAAGCGACCACATATTTGCCTCAAAGGTTTTAACCTCTTCGCAATTTTTAGCATGTAGTGTTTTAATCATTAACTGATTTCTGTTGGTTTTACCACACAGTTTAACTTGACAGGCATTGATAATTACTTTGGGAACATCTTTTTTATTGTAAGATGTAAGCACTACCTTTCTACCAGAATAGATTAAATCCATAATCTTTTCTTTTTCTGGTTTGTAATGCACATCCTCAATAATAATACTTACATCCATAGGCCAAGAATATACATCGTCGATTGGTATATTATCGGCTTGATAACGGACATGTTCTTTAGTTTCCAAAGCGGCTATCGCACTGAAAGTCTTACCTGTTCCGGCTTTACCCACAAATATTTTAGGTTTCTTTTTCTCTATTGTTTTCTTCATTTAAAATCATCTCGAACTCATATCTACTATCATTGTTCATATGTTCACCGTTGCGAACCATTTCCATTAACCGGATAAATTTACCCCACACTTTGCTCTTTGATGGAACATTTCGGGGAAAAATATCACATATCCGTAAAACATCAAGTCTTCTACGAATTACTATGGTATCTACTCTACGCCCTCTTTCTCTTTTTAACTGACAACTAACTTGTAGTCTTTCGAGGGCTTGGACTGTTGGTAATAACATCTGTTCAGGTATTCTTAATTTAATATCATACCTCGGTTCCCAACCTCTTTTACTAATAATACCCACGACTTTGAACTGTGGTATTCCTGCAAGCAAAAGTATTCCTTGAATCTGTCCTTCTGTATATGTCATTATGGTCCACCGAGGGTATCGTATAATACGATTTCCCACTGGTGGAACTCTTTGTGTCCTTTAATAAACATTCCGGCCTTATCTTTAGGGCCTACGAATTTTTCTCCACATATAAAACAATGAACAGCAACTATTTCACTACCTTTCTTTACTCCATCGTGACTTATAATATCTACGATGTTACCTTCTTCGATAGGTTCTTGGTCTAAATCATCATCCCACATGTTCTCTCATGTATTCCCTGAGAGTTTTATTCTTATTATACTTTGCATCAGGTGAGGAGAGAACTTTCGTTTTCACGATTTTACTTTCCACTTTATTATCCATCATATTTTTTAACCTTTTATGTAAAACTTTTGCTGCCCTATCGTATCTTTTTTTATCTGCATCTTTCCATGAAGGATAATTACTAAAAGGGGACTTTTTATATAGTCCCATATCTTCTTCCAAAACCTCCCACAAAATGCTGTCTAAAAGTCTTTCAATTCCTTCTTCAACATTCTTTGGTGCGTCTTCATTATCATACATAATATCAACTCAATGGTGAAGAAGTAATTTCTTCTAAAATCCAGCGTAGGGTTTTTAAAACTCCACGCAACGCTGTATAGTTACGCAAACATTCTGCGTTTTCTTTTGTGTCCATTGTTCGTGAATGAAAGCGGTCACGCCAAAACTTTGCTTCTCCTTCTGCTTGTAGTAACATTGCTCTTACTTCTTCTTCGCTTTTCATAATTATTTCTCCTTATAATTTGGATGATTGTTTGGCAATCTATGTAGGCGACGGTCACACATATTTTGCATATATTGTGCCACACTTGCTACTGATTGACCGAATCTTTTTTCCGCTACATCATCATTAGCGGGAACCATGTCATACTTTACACGCTCAATTGCTTCAGCAATTACTGAAGAGTCGAGTAATGCTTGTAGGATTTCATATTCACCGTGGGTCACTGTCTTAATCCTCGACAATCTTTTCACCCCAAAGTGCATGAGTAAATCCTAAAGTATAGTTACGAATCAGTGTAAGTTTCGCAACCAAAGCCTTTTGACTTGATTTATTTGCCATCTCGATTGCTTCATCTAATTGTAATATTAAATTATTCAGCATTCCAATCACCAAACTCTTCTTCTGTCATTTCATGTTCTCTTGAAATTACTTCACCTGTATAGGCTTCTTCATCTATTTCATCCACACGATTATCCAACATTGTAAGGTATGCCAATCGAACATCTGTTGCTCTTAGGCGGGAATTATTACCACGCCTTTGTGCTTCAAAGTTTGACAAGTTAACCAATGCTTCAATCAATTGCTTCGCTCTTTCTTGAAATTCAATTGCCGCATCTGTTGTGACACCACGCTTTCCTTTCCACATTCTCATTATTTCTCTAATACTAACCATTTTTTCAGTCCTCCTTCTTTATAAAAGTGTTTTGTTTCAGCAGTTTGGATATTAATACATATCCACATTGAACCTATTAGACTACTGACCTCTAATACTTCCCAATTCTTTTTGAGAATGCCCAATGTTTTCATAATCATTCCGGAACCATACATAGTATTGTATTCCTTAGAAAGTGTAGGCAAGTTATCATGCACATATTGAACTATATGCGGCTGTTGAATACTCGCCCACACTTCACCACTTATTTCAAAAAATCCTGTTCCATTACATACGATACATTTATTTCCCTCGCATACGGGACACTCAATTTCTCTATCACCAAATGTAGGAAACCTTACAACTCGAAGGCTTCTCGGTCTACTATCTTCGTCATTCTTTCCCCTGTTTGTGTTTTCTCCCATATCATATGTTCCCCCTTTCCGATAACAATTGCTTCCTTATTAATTGGTCGCCAGTTACGCAAAGTTCTATTGTCTGTTCCAGACCAAAAGGCATAGCCAAAGGGATGAGTATGAATCCAACAACGGATAGGAATACTCATTCCTGTAACATTTACTCCACCATAATCTACATAGCCCGGACTCCCACTATTCATAAATAGTTTTCCTTTACGGTCTACAATAACTGATACTTCAAGACCCGGTAAAATACTGGTAGAAGCATTCCAAATTGCATCTAAAAATCTACGGTCACGAGGAATATCTTCTCCTTTTCGCAATAAATGTCCCCAAACTTCATTGATTTCTTTTTGCCAGACTTCAGCAGGAATATCTGTATGTTGAACATTTAGTGGACCTTTTGGTTCTGTTCCACGGAAAAAGGAACTCATAGCCCCACCTTCGTATTTAGGTTCAACTTTAGCACCGTAAGTTTGTAGGGTTTCTTGAACCCAATCAGTGTTATTTTCTTCACGAATTACTGCTACAACTTCATACCTTGAGTTGATAACCAATTCGTCGATGTATTCTGCATCTGTTTGGGGTTCCCAAGTTTCGTAGAATAAATCTACCATGTCCTCAGTAACTTCTTCTTCGTGTCCAATTATTTCTTCTCTTACTATTTTATCCATTTTTCATCATCCTCTTTATGCGTTCACCATAATATGTTTTGGAGTATAATCTCCAGCAAAGAATCTTTGAACCCATTGTGCGCCATAACCTGCAACCGCTACATGAGTAAAGTGAACTCCTTGATTACTTCTATCCCAATTATCACCTTGACATGAAAAAGAACCTTCCGGCCCTGCTGTTAATGTCGTGTAAAGTTTAGGGTCTTCATCCGAACTTACAAGCAAACCGGCTCGACCCTGCGCTCTCAAATCAAGCCATCTAATACCCGATTTATAAAGCATCTTTCGCACATCTAAGTTATCAGCACAGCATATAACTAAATCGTAACCTTCAATTTGAGAAGGTGTAAGAACCTTATAGGGTTGAGGTTCAAAGTTAAATCTTTGTGATAGTGCTTCTGCTTTATTTACTCCTACATCATCATAATCAAAGTTTTGATATGTTAGGTTTTTTGTCTCTACAACATCGGGGTCATAAACCGTAATGTCATACATCGCTACTCGGTCAAGTAGTGGGATTAGAAAAGAACCAATTCCACCGCATCCAATAATCATTATTTTATTTTTTTTCATTCATATTCCTCCATTTTTTTTACATGTCGCCACACAGTATTTCCACTTACATGAAACATTTCTGCTACCTTACCGTGTGACAAATCGGTAGCCAAATATATACAAGACATTAGAACTTCTTTTGTAAGTTCCATGTCTTTAGATACATTCGTAATTTTTTCCTTCGCATTCAAATTATGTGTATCACAGAATTCATGCGCCTCTTCAACTGAATAAACTAAGTCTATGTTGAAAATATCCTGTAATCTTTTAACAACGGTTTTAGCCCTGCGTGTTTTAACCCCCATGAAGCCGCCCAACTTTGCTATGTTGAGCGACTTGTTGTTAAGGAACACTACTGCTACTGATAGTTCCGACATAGTATAATTACCCTTGAGAAGGGCAACATAAGATGAACGAAACATTTTTTTAATTTCTTCTGTTTTTTCTATATTAAATTCACTACAAAGTAATGATAATTCGACTAAATTTCTGTCCACTGTAACGGAATTATTTATCTCCATAATCCTCGATACATTGATTAAGTTACAACTCTGACAAACATAGAGGTTTATCTCTTTGTTGAATTTATTGCTTCCGGAACAAAGTAGACACGGCATCCCAATCAATCCTATCAACAGGTTTCATTTTTGCATACCCTCTTAGCGTAGATACTTGTTCAAAACTATGGACATCGTTTAGTAATGCCATAGACCTTGCAGCAAATTGGTCTCCAATTGAAATACCCGTATGTGCTTGGTCGATACATATTGGTCCGAGAAGAAGGTATTTGTTCTTATTGGATTTGTCAAACCATACATTATTAATATTCAAATTATTCAAACCCTGTGTTTCTCCAAGAGGGATATAGACTTTACGACTACGCTCATACTTAAAATTACTTGTAGGGATTATTAAATATGTAGAAACATCTTGCCTACCCGCTTTATAACCCCTATCTACGACTATCCAATCTAACTGTTTTCCTTTTACAGCCATACATTGTTTTTTGTCATCATCAACAATCATCGCCTTTTCAAATATTTTACCCTTGAACCTTTCTGTAAGGTCTTTAAACAATTCCATACTACGCTTTTCCACTAATGAAGACTTGCGATTCTGTTCCAAGAAAGCATACACCGTTTTAATTTCTAACGGGGATAAAAATTCCCCACGAGAGAGGTAGTATAGTTCTTCAGGACTTATTGCTAAGAACTTATTTTTATTACCTTTACACGAGTTGATGAAAGATTTCATTTGAGAGTCTTTGAAATCAACCCAAAGTCCCTCATATAACTCGATAGCAGACCTTTCCCTTCCCGTCTTCTCTACATTTAGAAGTGTCACAACTTTTGCCCCATTGTCGTAGAATGTATATTCTATTTTATTTACAATAGCCGAGGTAATTACTGGGTCGGTAGTTAAAATGTTATCCACGAAAATATCAAATTTTTCTGAGTCTTTTACGATAGGTAATCTCATCAAAATACTTGGCAAAACAGAATTTAATTTTGTCTTGGTTAACATGTTGCCGTTAAGGAAGTATTTCTTATCCAATTTTTGAAAGATGAGAGTGCCGTAAGCGTTAAAGAAAGCAAATGTATTTGCTCTCTTAAAGGCATTATTTAATATTTTGACACACGCTTTTCCAAAGTAATTAACTGTTTGGTCGTTTCCTTCTCTCACTGAATGGGCGTTGCTATTATGTCGCCTATAATACCGGTGGCCGATATATTCAGTATGAGTAGAAACTGTGGACATAAAGGTAGTTAATTGTCTTGCACGAGTAGATAACACTACTTGGTGGCAATTCCCTCCCACATGTCTAACCTTTATTACTCTATTTTTTAGTTTTTCATCACTCATGTTCTTCATCCTCTTGTGCAAATCTAATCTGTTCTTTCAAGAAACCGTCACATAGAAGTGTAAGTTTCTCTTGCATTTGTTGTGCCATTCCCGGTATTGCGTTTCTCATCAATCCCAACCAAATGCGATGATGATTGTTAATAAACAAAACAGGGTGTAGGGCTTCGTTATCCATAGCAATAGTAATTGGTGGTAGTTCGGCATCATCTACAATGTGAAATTCGATTCTCATACTTTATCCCCCAGTTCCTTAAGGTATTCCAAATGAGGCTTCCTTAATGTTTGTCTGCTAACCATTACATGGGGAAACTGGTTATATAAAACCGGTAATACCTCAAGTAATTTCTGTTCATCTTCGTAAGTCTTTGTCCAAACAGAACCGTTTGATTTAAAACTCGTCACTCTAAAAATTATATTTTCATCTTCCATATTTTTTCATCTCCTTTTTCATTTACTTTTTCATACTTTGGGTTATTTTTTACATACATGGCTACCTCCTGTGTAGTAGGTATTATTCTTCGTATTCGCCCTCCATGCGTAGGCAAATCTATTACTGCTGATATTATTTGTTTATTGCTACGAGGTTCCCCATCCTTCATAACAGTATCAATTGGTATCAGTGAGTGTTTCTTCTTAAATTTCACAGACTCCACCAGCACAAGCAATTTCTCCCTTAAGGTCTGTATTGTCCTCAAGTTCAGTTATCTGTGTTAAGTCTACCTTATTCAAAGTTCCTACAAGTTCATTGTATTCGTCTTCGGTGATTGTTTCAAACGGTGCTTGTTTATATGTTCCACCGTCATAAGGAAGAACTGAAAGTCCATTATAGTATTCACGGTTATTCCACATCCATTCTCCCACAAAATCCCATTCTCCTTCTCGAAGTGAAACCGTAGCAGAAACATTATGTGTGTTAATACCATCAACATGTCCATTACGAACCCAAGTCTTTGAGAACAAACGGATTCTTTCAAGAAGCGAAAGTGCCGATTCTTTACGAGTTGTAGAACCTTCGGGTGCTTTTTGAGGAATACTAATTACCGCTGTATCATGTGGCGAGAAGTATTCATCTTCAACAAGTTGAGGGTGTTCATTAGCAAGATAAGAATAAATTGCTTCATTCTTTCCAACACGAATACGGCGGATATAAAAATCATCATGCCAAGCGTGAATTCCTGACGAAGTTCCCAGAACTAAGGAAGTTGTTCCAGCAGGTTTGATACATGTCAGTCTACTTGCAGGTTTTATTCCAATTTTTTCTGCAAATATTATATTAGTTTTCTTGATAATTTCTGTCCCATAAGTCAATAAAGTTTCAGGATTTACACCAAGTTTTTCATAAGTATTTGAAGCAATTCCTGTCATACTTACACCCAAAAGTGCATCTTTTTCTGTTGCTTTTCTCCAACAATCTCTCAAATAATGGAAATCAGAATAACCAGCCTGAATAGTTCCCAAGAGTGCGGCGGCTTCACATCGACCATAAAAATCTAATTCCGATTCTACTGATGAAGCGTTAATTTCTGTAAGGTTACAGAATTGATATGGTCTTAGTGCAATTTCACAGCAAGGATTAGTTCCCCAATCTTTGTCGTTACTAAAGTAAATCCCCGGTTCTCCAGCACCAGACTCTTGAATTCTTTTCCACAGTTGTAAAAAGAATGGTTTTGTTACACGGTTACGAATTAAAACTGCTGAATTGTTTGCTCTCCCTCGTTGAGGATTTTGTTCCCACCATGTTCCACTTTTACATGAAATCATATCTTTATCATCGGCACTAAATAATGAAATTAATGCGGCTCTACGAATACCACCTGCAAGAACTGAGTCTGCAATATGGCACATCATGTCGTGAACTTCAATAGGTCTCAACGAATAACCATCAGGTTTTGCCAACAAAAGATTCTCAATCTTAACTAAACATTCACGCAAGGGAGCAGGTCCGGGGGCTTTTCCACCACTTGTAACTAATAGAGAACCCTTGACTCTAATATCTGAGTAATCAAATACCGGAGTGCTTAGATTTTGTCCCATGTAAGCCTTCAATAGAATCTTAACTGCATCTGCCCAACCTTCAATAGAATCACTGACTAAATATCGTCGCTTTTTCTCAGGATTTGGCTTTCGGATTTCAGGCAACTTTTCAACATGGTGTCTTTGAACAGAATAACCAACACCAGTTCCACCAAGAAGTAGAAACATGGCTTCGGAAAAACATTCCAAAGAATCAACAGGCATATATGCACAGTTGTAGATACGGTTTGGTGAAATTTCAATTGACTTTCCACCAAATTGTAGACTACGCATTGAAGGTAATACTTTCTTCTTCAACACATAGTTTTCGTATAGTTTTCGTATATCTCCCTCAAGTTGAGGGTAATGCTGAATGTGCATATTCATGTTTCTATTACATAGTTCCTCCCAAGTTTCCCTTCGTAAAAGGTCTTTTTGATACTTGGCATACTTCATGTGAACTGTAATGTCGCTTAAAATGTCTGTTTCTTTATTCATGCTTTTTCACTCCTTTCTTCTACTTTATCAACCTTTACTTTCCAAACTTTAACCATTCTTTTTACTGCTAATGCGTTGGTGGCTGACTCTTTACCAACGGATATAAATGGCCCTTTTGATAATACATTTATGAGAGCGGTCATTGGCACTCCGTATTTGGTATTATCATTTAACCAGTAATATATATCTAAAGTATTTGCTTGTCCACCATACATGTCCATTAAATGAACTATATTGCGGATAGTATTTGCGTGTTTATTATTACCAACAGCAGGTGCTGGTCTTTCATGTAGTTTTAATCTTCTATTATTCATATTAATCACCTCGAAATAATAAGTGGCGGGGGTGGGATTTGAACCCACGAAGCAATACGCACCGGAATTTAAGCCCGGCCCCTTTGACCGTACTTGGGAACCCCGCCCTTATTATTCAATTATTCTTCTTCACCTTCAACTTTGGGGTGACAGTTACAAGGACATGAATCTTCGCAAACTTTTACTGGTGCTTTACCAACAGCGAGTCGATAGCAACCAAAATCCATTCTTTGAAAAGTTCCACAGCCTCCACCATTTTCACATTGATAACGGAAAACGGGAGCATCTGGCTTTGAACAAGCACAAAGTTGTCTTTCACAATTTGCCCACGGTTTCTTTAGTTCCAATCTGGTCCCAAGAACTTCTTGCACATTTCTCTTATTTTTACTTACAAATTTTTTATATTTCATCATATTATATTCCTCCAAATTATTTGTTTATCCTTTTTGATGGCGATAAATTTCCATTCTGTTGCATAAATTTGGTTGATATTATTATCAACCTGCAAGTTACAACACTTACATATTCTATAACCCCGTAGGGTCTTCTTCAGTATTAATACTGTATCGCAGTTAAAACATTTTATCATCATTTTAATTACCTCGAAAAGGTGGACAATATCGGATTTGAACCGATGGTCTTCCGGTTATGAGCCGGAGGCATTAACCATACTATGCTAATTGTCCATTGGCGGGCATATCAGGAATCGAACCCGAATCTTCGGCTTAGAAGGCCAAAATGCTATCCATTACACCATATGCCCAAGTTATTCATTCTTCTTCCCACTTCCTCCAACTTTCATCGGGTTCAACAGGCATATCATCTACTCTTTGTAAAACACCGTATTCTTCACCTTTGCTGAGAAACCATTCTATTTCTGAAAATGAATAATCGTCTTTACATTCTAAAATTTCAGGCAACATATCCATGTATATGTGTTCCTCAGCATGAGAAAATTCAGGGTCTTCTAACATGGCTTTAAACCCAGCAATCGACCCGTGTTTCTTTTCAATTTTATGAAGACGGGCGGCCTTTATGTGATTTCTTCTAAATTCAAGAATTGCTTTAGGTAAATCAAGAATTAGTTTCAGAGTCCAGTGCATCGAATTCCTCCTTTCTTTTATCGTAAATTACTTTGTGCATATATACTCTTTCATATGCTTTCATCCTTCTAGTAAAATCTTTTAGAGAGTAATCGTCAAAAGTGTTCCACGCTTCGATAATACTAACTATAATTCTACTGTCGTTAACATATACATAGTTATTATTTCGGTGCATTGAATTAATTTCACCTGATATTTCTAATTGTTCTCTTAGAATCCGGTTTCTATCGTAAAAATAGGGCCAACCACCATTATCTTTCTCTTTTTTATTCTTTAATGTAAGTTCATCTATTATTTTAGGCCAGTATTCGGCTCTCCACGGCATTTTTATTGTCATAACAATCCTCAATTAAAATAAAAAAGGCGGGTTTTGAACAGACCCGAAACTGTACTTTTTAGACCCAAGTTGGGTAATTGCTATACCTGCAATTTAGGTTGGTAACAGAAGATTACCTATTCAATAGCAACCTCCAACAATTGCTTGAGTTAGCACTACATCTGTAATGTCTTCTGCGTTCATATTTGCGATTTCTTCGTGAGAAACCAATTCACCATTAATGTAAGCCCAGTGTGTGGGGTGGTCCAAAATTTGCTGAATTGCTTCGTCTGCCGACAAATCAAGTTCTGTGTGTCCTGTCTGATTTAAAATTGTTACTTTTACCATATTTATTCCTCCAATGTTCCATTTTCTGTTACCTTTGCGCCGTTACTAATTCTCTCGCTAACGACTTTGCGAGTTTTCTTCTTTGTGCTTGTTATTCTTGCGTCTGAAATGATGTCGATAGCATGGAGAGAATCAATCATCCCCATGTAAGTTTCCATCGCAGTTTCCAATTGAGCCTGTTGTTCAGCATCGAGCCAAAGACCACCCGTTGCTTTCTTCAACATTTTCTCAATGTCTTTTTGGTCTATTAGACCCATTTTCATCATTCCATCCAATTGCTTCATATATCCTTCTTCATTCATATTTATTCCTCCTTTATTGCCCATAGGTTAACGGAGTATTTGACTCCAGTTTCTCCTGTGAGTGTTACCTTATCAATCTTGCGAATCATAGAATCGCACTTCATAATCATGCCTAAACTTCTAGCAGTTGCACCGCCAAGTCCAGTCGTTTTTTTCTCAATATAATTGAGAACTTCTTGTGTAGTTGATGGGCCATTTTCTCTCAAAAATTCTCTACACCAGTTTCTTTTTCTAATTTGCGCCATTACTTGCCACCCCTCATTGAGAAAACTTTGCGATTTTGTAATTTCGCACATTCTTCGTGGTAGCCAAGTTTGATTTCATCGGGGTGCAGAAGCGACCCTCCACATATTACGCAGTTTGTATTTATTCCATTCATTCTTCATCTCTCCTTAGTGTGTGGTCGGCATAGTAACCTTCACGGTATATTTGTTTTGCCAACCCTTTAAAACAGTCCAAACAAAAGTGTGTAGCGAGACTACCACCACCGGTCCAATCATGTATTAACTGACCTTTTAATGAGTGAACTTCGAGTATATTAAGTCTACCTTCAGTAAGTATTACTTCAGCAACTGAATCACAGACATGACAGTTCACTTCCACCATCTCCTGTTAGTAACGCCGTAGATTGTGTCCTCTCTAAAAAGTTCTAGTAAAAACCAGACAAAAAGAGAGAAAATTATTGTCAAAAGCATTGTAATAATCATCCGAAAATCACCTCGCCAAATAGGGCATATTGTAGGAAAACATCTGCTGTAATTGCATCCCAATTCTCGCTGATAAAATTATTGTAATGTGTGGAAGCCTCCTCGTGCATTAATTTTAACCCGTCGAACAATTTATTAATTGTTAAGTAAAACTTCCCGGCTGGAGTGTCCATTTCTAATTCATGTCCCTTGTAACCCGAAGTTCCAGCCAATACAAAAGGAACTTGATGATACCATCTCCAAGAAGTAATTGTATTACCGAATTCACTAGCAAAAATACTGTGAAGTTTTCTCGTTTCCACACTTACATTTACAGTGCCAATCCAATAGTTACTACCACCTTCAAAGGCTGTCACCATTAGGTCCCAAAGTTCTTCTTCTTCAATTACCCTATTGTCTACAGTCACTGTTCTTCTATTTCTACTCAAGTCTATTCCCCCACCAAGTAATGTCTACTTTCTCACACATTTCATGTGCCTTTTCAACCTCTTCAACTGTCAAATCGTCACTGTTATCGAAGGCCGCCTTAATTATTGCCTTTACAGCAATATCATATGCTTTATCCATTTCAACATCAAGCATTAGGGCAATCTTCATAGCGTCTTGCATTGACATTTTATTTTCCAGTAAATCTGTAAGATATTCTTTCATTTCTTCTTCAATTTGCCATTCATCTTTCATTCATCGCCACCACACTTACATTTTTCCTGTAATGTTCGCCATGCGTCTACATAGTAGACATTACTACTATCTTCATACCAAGTATCTACGCCGCATATACATCTCAATTTTCTGTTCATTCTTCTTCACCTTCGCATGTTTTACAATGTTGTTTTGCTTCAAATTCTGGCCTATGTTTTATAGGTCTTCGGCATTTGATAGCCGTCTTCATTCCTGCTAATCGGAAAGCCTCTTCGGTTTCCATGAATACTTCTCTATGGTAGTCTCCCATTCTATCCCATAGTTGAACACGGGATATTTCTTCTCCATTTATTTCTGCATAAAAGATACAATTTCTGTAACGAATATAAAATTCCCTACCGTCAATTAATTTTCCTTCTATTTGGGTGGGGGCTACCCCGCTTGTTATTTCATAATTTTTTATTATCAATTTCGTTCACCTACTCTAATTTTAAAAGACTCGTGACACCGTGGACATACTAAGCACCAAACATTCGGTCTGTTCTCATAAATTCTCAGGTCAGTAAGCCAACCCGTTCCGCATTTCTTTTTACATTCAATGTGTTTTACCACGCCGCCGTTTATTTTTTTCAAAGCCATTCTGGTCTTCCTCCTAATTTATACTTTGCAAAATGTTTCTTTTCTGCAATGTAATAGTTGCGATACGCTTGTATCGTATCTTCGCATTTGTATTGTTCAGGCATACACTGTGGAGGTTCTCTCCAACCTGTGCCTAAATCTTCCGGTGGATTATTTATCACACCAATGAATCTTGAACTGCCGTGTATTTTTCCATACCGGCGGGTATATTCTTTACACATCTCAACATATAGTTCATAATGCCATAGATACTGCTCATTGGTTTCTCTTGTCCAAATGGTAGAGGGATGATTGATGTGTGCAGGTTTGAATAATACACATAT
>Ga0209337_1001171_pt1 | contig 20254 bp, 36 predicted proteins | sample LinPmetageLP53_FD_184044 | JGI IMG/M metagenome (GOLD analysis project Ga0209337, IMG submission 184044) | Marine viral communities from the Pacific Ocean - LP-53 (SPAdes) (version 2) | ecosystem: Environmental > Aquatic > Marine > Oceanic | place: Pacific Ocean | collected 2010-02-08 | reverse complement strand
ACTTTTATAGAGGATGGGGGTGGGTACTTGAGTTTAAATGCCTGGTTTAACATCATGTCCCTACCCCATTCTTTTATAGGGTAAGTGAAACCGCCCTTTTTTTCCCTTCTTTTGTGTTCATTCCTGAAACTGCTTGCTACAACAGGGATTTTGCAGACAATTTAGGGGGATCTTGCCCCCACCACTCACTAAATTAATAGCGTTTTAAGCGCTTTAGTGCCTAGAAACTGTGTAATAGTCTTCAAAAACATCTGCAAAGTTCACAGCTTTCTCGTAATTATCCGCTAAATGGCATACCGAACCAGATGCGCTGCATACTCGATAGCTACCACCGTTATGGATTGTGTTAACTTCGACGGTAGTACCGCCAGGGAATGTCTTGATGATGGCCATAAAATTAATTGCCCAATGTTACTATTATAAAAGGGATGCCTTTAAGTATTGAAGTAACATGGCTGGAAGAGCAACTGGTAGAGCTAGAGAGCTGATGCGCCAGCGACGGTTGGAAACTCAGCGTAAGCAGAGGGTTGATGACCAGCAGCAAGTACGCACAAAACTGCAAACTGATGGGTATATTGAAAATGTTTTATCTAATAATCCTGTAGAAGCACTTTTCCAAAAAATAGGTGGAGCAAAGACCGGAAAATTTTACGCAACTCAATTAAACGGTAAAAATGCTTTACAGGGTGAAGAAGGAAGCTGGAGAGGCTCAGGCATGCCGTCTATTACTGTTGCCGGACAGACTTTGAACCCAATGCAGCGTGGTAATAAAGTCATTTATGTTTCTAGTTCTGAAACCACACCTAATAATTCTTTCTTACAGACCTCGAAGGAAGTAGAAGAGCCCTCTATTGTGGATGGTCTTGATTTAAACCGGCCTAAGCCTTTTGCGATGACTCCAGAAGGCCAGTTTGAACGTTATTTTCAGACTCCTGAGTTTGACTACGTTTTTGGCGCTGGCGCTCGTGGTAAAGATGCCCCGGACTCTGCTTCAGCTATGCAACAGTTGGCAGTGCAAGAAAAGGCACCGATGGAGCAGCCACTTTCAAGCTATTACGCTGCGCAGAGTGCAATGGGTCGTGTAAATCAGGATGCAATCCAAAATATGTATGAAGGAGATGAAAATATGCAGGCTTGGGCCAAGGCAAACCCCATGCTTGCTCAACGTGAGTATTTAAAATCTGAACAACGTCGGGCTAATGAGATGCCTTTAGCTCCCGATAACGAAACGGTAATGGGCGATTTAGGTAGCCGTGCACAGGGGGAATCCGGATATACTCCCGAGAGTTTTGGGCAGCCTAAGCCACAGGGAGCAAAAACTCCTGAAGAGGCTAAATTAAAATTATTCGGAAGAGCCCGAGGTAACAAATGATGTACAACCCTTCTGGATTTGACGCAACAGGTCTCGGCATGGAGCCTGCTTTAGGTGATCCACGTCGCCAAGAGAAGCTTCCTGGTGGATATGCAACACAAGGACAGGCAGTCAGTGCTCCTTACGCCGAGGCAAACATGGAGGCGGCTTCTAAAACAAATCCAATGAATGCCATATCACAGGAACCCGGTAAGGAGTTTCTCGATTCATATGTGCAAAGCAGGATGCCACGAGCTTAATTATGGGTGATACTGATTTTCCAGCAGTCATGGCAAATGGCAATGGCAACTCATTTCTGAGCGGCTATATGAAGAAAAGAGGCTTTTACGGAGAGGAAGGTACTGATATTCCAGGAGGCTCAGTTTCTTATCAGTCTGAACAATCTTTAGGAGAGCCTTTGATTGAACAAATGCAAATTGCAGGTAGTCCTGGGTATATGCCATCCGAACGGGAGCGCTCCGAAAAAGCTATCGAATACTCTCGTGGGACAGCAAAAGGAATTCTTCTTCAACAAAGCATAGACAGATTGAGACAGAAATACGGCAGCGTATTTAGTCCGCCTTCGATTTAAATATATTTAGTTTAGAGATTTGCAAGACAGGGTCTTTTTTGTCATTGCATATGGAAACGGCTCGTAAATAATAATCGTTTTCTACGGTTCCGTTGGCTTCCATAGCGTCTTTAATTTTCTGCCAGTTAACTTTTTCATCCTGGTGCATTAGTAGATTTGGCGAGGTTTTCTGGCAGAATAGTAGGCTTATTCCTAAATTTATCGTCAGCATTGCGCAAAGCAATACCTTTTATAAAAGGTTTACCTAGTTTTGTAAATTGCCTGACATTGTTGATGCTGAGTTGGTTTTTGCAGCAGTCAAGAAGCAGTGCAATGAAACGTTTCTGCCCTACAGGTTTAGAACCCGTATCTTCACAATAAGACGCATAACTTGCGTATAAATGGAAATTGCTATTACAGTAACGTTCCTGTGCATCTTTAGCGGCAGGTATTTTTTTACCTACAGGGGTGACTACGTTTTCATCTTGTACCACTTCAGATTGAAGCCACTCAACTAAGTTGTTGCTGTTGAGCATAATCTCATTACGGACACGGCGCAAAGAAGGCGCTTTTTCATAAGTGTCCAAAAGGTATTCCCTCATTTCCTGATCAGTCATCTGCAAGACCCAGTTCACTAACCCGGCTAAACAATGCTTCCATAAGCCCTGTACGGCACCATTCTCGATCTTGATCATCTCTTTAGCTTCGGAATTTTTGCTATAGAGCGGACGGCTAAATTCAACAGTCAAGCGTCGGCGGGTAAGGCCAGAGGTGTTATCAGTAGTTTGGATAGGCTCGTTCGCACAGACCATCACCATTCCGCTGTAAACAAAAGGTTCACCTACGTTTTTATTTTTTTCTTCGAAGCGGAGGTTGTCGCCTCCAGTTAATGCTTTAAAGATTTGAGCAGATCCACCATAACGCTCTGAATCGTTGATCAACGTGAGGCGTTTGCCTTTGATAGACGCGATTTCAAAACGGGATTGCTCTAGTTGATTAAGTGTCGTACTTGCAAAGTTTCTGGTGCCAACTAAAGCGCAACACAGGTTTGCAAATGTAGATTTACCCCGTCCCCCAGGGCCAATCACTTCGAGGAAGCGCTGTATTTCATTACCTTTACCAATTAGACAGGCTTTGAGCCAAGCGCGGAGTACCTGTAGCCGCTGCTCATCTCCATATTGAGTGCGCAATAACCAGTCAATAATCGAACCTGGATCGGAATGTGGGTCATATTCAAAGTCGAGCCCCCATGTGATGTAATACTCACGGTTATGTTCAAGAAAATCACCTGTTGAGATTTCAAGTACACCGTTCGTAAAAGCTAACCGGTCATCGTCATCGTCCCAGTAAGTATGGGTAATATAGGCCTGAGTCAGGCTGACAACGTCTGAAATCAAATGAGAAGTGAAGCCTCCAGGGGTAGGTATGTTTTCTCTAAGAAAAAGGTCTTGAACAAAATGTTTGTATTCATTTTTATAGTCTTCACGCCGCCAAACTCCTTTACTTGACTGATAAAACATGAAGGTATCGAACCGTGGGTCATAGCGCCATCCACACTCAATCACCATCTCAGTGACATGTTCCGCAAGTATGGATGCAGGGGGAGTTCGGGGTTGTTTTTTGTCATTCGCTTTTTTAGCAACTTCACCGCGCATCCCTTGATCAGGGAAACCAATAATGCTGCCTATGATGTTGTCGAACAAATCAGCTTCAGGCATTTCTTCCTCGTTATCTCTAAAAAAATCTTGAGCTTTCTTTGCGAGAGTCTCGGGGGACTCCACAACAAAATTACCAAGTTCTATATATCCATCTTCCTTCGCCTTAGCCCTGAGGTGATGAAGTCCACAAGCACCTTCAGGAGTAGGTCCGCCAGGAAGCCGCTCAAAAGAACGCCATTTCGCTTCGCAAACCCCTTCTTGGAAATTCGAACCATTAGCGGACCAGTCAAGCCAAGCAGTAAGAAGGCAGTCATCTACCTGATGTAGGGACATTCCTACAGAAAGCCACTCGTCATATTCTTCGCAACGCTGCTCATTTAAGTGAGCCAAATAAATCCGAGCTTCCTCAATGCAGTCCTGCTGATGAAAAGTTGAACCCTCTTCGTAGCTAAGATCTATCCGTTGGGTCACCAGGCCGCTTGTGACCGGCTTGCGGTACTTGTTTGTTGGATAGGCCTTGATGATGGCGTCATAGAGCCACTGGGGCATTTCAGGTGGATTTTTAGCGTGCTCAAAGCCACCGTGAGGCGTAGTGAAATATCCATCTGTATCGGGATGAGCACCCATAAGGGCACCCTGACGCGACCTGAATAGGATTTCGAATGATGGAATCCCTATTTTAATTGTTGCTTTATCAGGAAGAAGACTAATTTTATTGGTAGGAATCCGATACAGCATGCGCTGTCTGCCTGGTTTCCCGGAGGAGATAGTTAGCGTCTCGGGGAAAATTGCATCGATTGGGCCGCCTGCCAAATCTTCCAGTGCTGGCAATGCTTCTGGCCCGTCAATATCTACCCAAATCAACCCACCTTCGTTAGACCATTGGCCGGACATGAGTCCAACACCTGTAGCACACCCGTTTGCAAGCTCCTCTCTGATTTGGTCAATAGAGTAAGGAGTGTTAGTCCAACCAGCAACATATGCGCGTTTCCCCTTAAGAGGCGTTAACGCCCAGTCTTTAGGAATGAGCTCGAGGTTTATTTCACCAGGACCAAGGCTGTAGCTGGGGCGCTGAGGCTCGTATGTTGCTGTGCTCACTTAGGAATATAGCAGTGTAAAAAAATCAAGCCAGACAAAGGATATACAAAATTCAAGTGTTTGGGAACCCTTAAATCTGTATCTTTTCGAAGCTTTACGCATCTAATAATTTAGAGGGAATGCATTTGTCCTTGACAAGCCCTGGATATCTGTTAGCTGTCTTGATCCACAGCTTCCATCTCAAGTTCTTCTGCGGCTTTCTTTGCAGGAAGGATCTCAGAATAGTACTTTTCAACTTCTCTGACCCACAAGTTCTTGTACTTTTCGATGGTTTGCCCTTGCACAGCAAAGACTTGAGAGGCCTCACGTGTTGCAACAAAGATCATTAGCAGCTCAGGTGTGATGTTGCATGTGTGTTCTAGGCCTAAAGCGTAGGCGCCCATTTGGAGCATGCACTTTTTATATTTCATAAAGCCTGCCCGCTTCATTCCATATTGGTTTTTGGGCGTTTCAGGTCCAGGCCACTTACTGAAGTAGGGACCGTTGCTTGTTTTTAAGTCGCCTAAAACAATTCGACCTTTGTATTCACAGACAATATCGGGAGCCCCTGCCCATCCCCATGTTTCCCCTTCTTTTCTACCTGGGTGCCAAACTCTACTGATGCCATCACTACCAACACACCAAGGGAATGCGTTATCAACTGGGTTTTCCGCCCAAATCATTCTTCCTAATTTCGACAAGTTATCAGGCAGACCATCCCAAAACGATGCGATTTCAGGGTCATCGATTTGAGGATCTTTATTGATTCCTAGGAGGTACTCCTCCATTAAGCTATGGACTTTAGTTCCACGTGCAGCAGCAGCCTCTCTTCCGCCTGGATTTTTCTTTGCCCAGCGCTCAAGTGCAGCTTTATTACCTGATGTAGCCGAAAGAATTGTTGTTACTGATGGCAGGTCACCATGCGGTGTTCGATAATGCCGTGATCCACCAATCGTGAGGCGAGTGTCACCTTTTGATTTGTAATCCAACAGCTGTGTTTTCAGTTGCGTGGAGGATACTGCTAGTAAATCCAGGGATTTACGTCAATCGTGCTCAATTTCAGGGTTTCTTTCGTTGAAGCAGTCTTCAATATTAGCGGCAAACTGCATCGACTGAAAGTCACTCACGTGTTTTTGAATGCGTGAATGGATATCAAAAGCTGATTTTACAGCCTCTTCAGGAGTAATTAGCAGTTTCGCATTAGCCAACAACCCAGCTGTCAGCACAGTTATAGCCAGTTCTTGCGGGTTAGTAGTAAAAGCGCGTAGGGATTTACCGTTGTCGGTGAAAGAAGCAAGCAGAAAATTTATGATTTCTAAATTTTTGTCGCTATTTGACTCTTGGCTCATGCTTGATCCTCTTGATCGCGAACTTCGTAGAGAGTGATGGTTTGACGCTTAATCACTGGGACAAGAATTCCTTCGTTTTTAAGCGCCTGAATGCGACGTTGGATTGTCCTGTGATTGCGTGAAAATTTCTTAACCACTTCAGTAAGTGGAATAAGAACATATCTAGCTCCCTTGTAAGGGGTAGAAATCTCAAGCAGGTATTCGTGAATACTCATGGCAAGATCGTCCATGAGACTCGTCATAACAGGTCGCGCCACTGTCGCCGTTTTTAACTTGTTTTTGATTCTACGGGACTATCACTCTTACTGTTATTAGCTTCTTTCAAATGTTCCTTGTATTTAAGAACACTTGATTTGGCATTCTGCAAATCCATGGTCCAGCAGAGTTCCCAATTGTGTAGCTTGCTTGGCGCCTTGTACAGAAGATGTCCTGTATTCCCGTGTTTAAGGCTTTTAATTTCAAACCCCTCGTACAGGATGGGGTCCAAAATTTCAGACTTTGTGCCTTTGTACTTAATTTTTTTAGATTGCCTCATTATTGAGGTGCAACAACAAAACAATCTTAATGACCCTAATCCAGGATCAACTAAAAGCATCTAATGCTTTTTTCTGGATGCTCTGCCGTAGTTGCGCTTCTTTTGCTTCAATGAGGTGAGCTGAAGAAACAAAACAGCATGAAGTGATACCATACTCTGTCAGACAGACATGATAGGCCGTGTCTTCAAGGCATTCAGCTACTAGCTTTCCAATTTTCATAGGCTTCGTGTTGGGTTTGCAAATCAAATAGTCTTTTCTTGTAAAGATTACTTACCCAATACAGCTCTTGTTTTTGTACTTTTGCTGCTTTTTCAATCAGGTCGTGATAAGACTGGCGTTGTTCTTTGTTCATGATTCTTCAATTCTAACTAAAAGAAATTCACCATTCCCATCTTCGATCCAATGTAATTCATCACCAATCTCCCAACCAAGTAATCCCAGAATTTCCTCAGGGATGGTGACGACACCGTTTTCGTCAACTGTGGTCCATTCTTGCAGTGAGTGGCAGTGATTTCTTTTTTCATCTTCCATGTGTGTTTTTTAGATACTATCGGATCTTCTTCACGTGGCAAGGATTGTTACACACCTTTTTGCAATCTCTTACGCAGCCCGTAGGCCATTGAGACTCGTTGGACCAATGAAGCAGCTTCAGGAGCATCTTCCGGGCTATCAAGTAGGACTTGACGCAATTCTTCTTTATCTGCAAACGTATCTTCCCTGTGCTTGTAAATGTAACCGTCGCGAGTACACTCTACGGTCACTGTTTTTTTTAAACTAAAGCGTTGTTTTTCTTCAACTGTCCATTCATTAAAATTATCTAAGACTTTAGGAAGTACAGATTTTATTGTTGCTTGGTACTTGACACCAGTCGGTTTTGAGTTTATTAAATTTGCTTGATAGGCCAACTTAATAATGTTAATAATGTCCTTGCGCTTGTTTTTCCAATAAGAAACGTGATCTTTCAGCTCACCTAGTTCTTTGGAGTATTGATCGATACAGGTGTCACATTCTTTTATGACACCGATTATCGCATCGAATTTGTAAGCTTCTCGACTTTTTAAATCACCCCAAATAGTTTTAAGATCTTCTTTTGTCTCTTCATCTATGCTTTCACAATAGAGTAGATATTCGACTTCCTCTACATCTTCCAGAATTTCACGGTAGGATTTTCGATCTGCCATGGTTTACTTGCCTTGCCCGCGATAGGGCTTTTGGCTTTTGACCTTGAATGAGCCACGCTTACGGCGCCCCTTTCCTATAGAGGTTTTCTTAGGAGTAGCCTGGATTGTTTGTTGGCCACTGGTGCTTGTACGGATTGCCATGAATTCTTTTGTACCAGACAGAGTTTAGGCACAAATCACTCTTTGTCAATACAGTAGTTTTAATTAAGAAAAAACAAGTAGCAGAGGTTACTTTATTTAAATTTACGCTAGAATGTTTATTATGCTGTTTCGTTGTGTCTGATTTTGAGCTGATTGAGATACCTTTTGAAGCGTTAAATTTTAAAGCAACTCTTGAAGACGACTTTCTGAAAGTGCGTATCACAGCTGAACTAGATCAAGCGACTAATGCAGAGGAATTAAGAGATGCGGCTAAAAGCTTGTTAAATATCTGTGTGCTCAGACAGGCTGCTATTCGCGGCTTATGTGAACGGCTTGTGCAGTACGAAACAGCAGCTCTCCGTACTATTCGAAAAGAATGAACCCTTCAAAACAGGTTAAAAAACTAATTAACGTTCAAGAAAAAGCTCAACTATGTGTTACAAGAGAAGATGCTCAGAAATACATACGTAAATCTAAGAAAATTCTCCAAAAGTTACTAAAAAAGTAAAGAATTAGAGGTTTGAATATTGTTGCCCTGGGTTTTCTTGCTGCATTATTCTCAGCTGTTCTTTTTCTTGTTTCCTATCTCGTTCTTTTCGTTCTTCTTCAGGGGTAAACGCGCTACTTGGCCGTTCAGGGCGTGCCTGACTGCTTTCTGAGGGGGTGTCTGAACTTTTATCTTTATATTGAGTAGCTAACTGTTTAGCTTTTTGTGCCTTTTCTTGATCGTCTATGGTCTGCTTCAGGTTAGTTGCTTGAGAAAACTGTGCGCGTTCTTGCCTACGCAAACGTTCGTCATTGTCTTTATTTTGCCGATCAGCCGCTCCAGGCTGTGGGATAGAAGGTCTATTAATTCTCCGATAGACACGTGCCCCACTGGACTCTTCTCCTGGATCGATGCGACTACCATCAGCTCTTTTTGCACGTCCACCACGTGCGGCCACGTTTTCTGGAGAAGCACCCATGTTCTTAACAATCTTTAATTATATTTTAAACCGAATGAGCGCACAAAAAAAGCCGGGTGTCTCACGCCCGACTCGATGTATTCACTCGTCATGGGTTCTCAAGGAACCTGTTTAAGATTACTGCAGACCGCCTACGATTGCACCTGTTTCGTCACGTGTTGAAAGCATGGCGCGGATACCACCTGATTCTGGGCTAGGTAGCGTCAGATTGGCCATGTCTACGTTGGGGGAGATAGCGTTAATACCGATCTCTTTTTCACACTGTTTGAAAAATTTAGCGCAATAAACTTCCATTGGGACAGTTGAGTGAACGTCCTCAATGAAATCGATATCTTCATTATCCTCAGGAAAGAACTCCTCAAGATTTTTAGCAGTGGGCTCGAGCCAGCTTTTAGGCACTGCGATAGCAGATTTTTTTGTTTCGCCGTACATCACAGTTCCGAAAGTAGGCGTGAAAATTGCTGCAGCTGATTGCTTAGGATCAAAGCCTGTAGCGCTTTTAAGATCAAACTTTTCACTAAAGGCACCTTCAAGTTGCTCAAGGAATCGATTGTAAGCTGACACGAACTCCTTTGATGCGCCCCCATGCAGTGACAGGATCAGAGGTTTTTTGTGAGCTGCTTTGCCTTTCTTGTCAATCAGGTAAACAAGAATCAAACGACGCCTCTTATAAGGGCAGTTTTGACTTGGATTTTGATCGGCCCAATCGTCGTAAAGGAAGCTGTCTCGAGGGTAAGTACCAACGATTTCCCCCTTGTTAGCTGAGTTTTCAATAAAAGTGGTGTCCTTAGGTCCGCCACCATGGATGATTAGTAGTCGGGGCGTCTTAAAAAACATCCCTCTCTCTGTGTCACCTGTATTGAAGATGTGTTCGTAGTCTGCTTCTGCATTTGGGAAGTCGGATGCACTGCCTGTGAAGCCGCAACGATCTAGAGCATTTTGTTTAATGAATAATCCTGGCTTGGACTTTTCATTAAGGATTTGCGCGATAGCAAGTTCGCGCATGACACCTTGGTATTTGTCGGTGTTTAGATAACGGTCAAGAACTGACATGAGTTTCGATTAGGTTTACAAAGAAGAGGCCTCGGTTTCCCGAGACCAGTGCTTCGCTACAAGCATAGCGAAGGGGAATGAAATGGCTCTTTAAAAAGGGATGTTGTCCGTATCAGGTACAAGCGGAGAGGCAGGAGAACTGTGAGCAGCTACGGGTTGCCGTTCTTCACTTTTCTTTTCTTGAGGTTGATTAGGACCAAAAAACGAGTAGTGGCCTGCTTTTGTACGGATTTTGTATCCAGCTGCTCTTTGCCCGCTCTTGTCCTTCCATACGTCGTAACGCAAGGAACCTGAGGCAACGAGTTGACGCCCTTTGTAAAGAAATTTCCGCATGCGTACGGAATCATCACCCCAAGCTTCAAGCTTGAAGCCGACACTGTCGTCCCAGGTAAATCCCAGTAATTTTTGAGGGGTAGCTGTGCACATGACACCGCACGAGAACAAGTCTTCTCTAACTTCGTCTGCGATGTAGCCGATACCGCCTGCGATCGTGACGTGATTCAAGCTAATTCCTTGATTCACCACTTGCAGGGGAGTTGTGGGTGCAACGTACATCTTGCCTTCATGTTTCAGGTGATACAGACGACCGCTGAACAGGATCTGACTATTGGGCTCAAAGGAATCAGGCAGATACGTATCAGCAACTGCCCGTGTAGGAATTATGTAGACGGGAACAGGGACTGGTTTGGTGCCTTGTACGTCGATTTCTAGTTTGATACAACTGACTCCTGTGTCAGTCGTTCCTTTGCCAATAAATCTGCCGCAGGCTTCGATGGAGTTCATTTTTAGTAATTAGGATCAATGATTTCGTAACCGACTCCTGCTTCGTTCAGGAGTTTTGCAGCTAGATGAAAATTGTCTAGCCAACGATCAGGAACAATACTATGCGCTGAGATAACGACGGTTTTGATACCAGCATTAATTAGTACAGCAGCACAACGGCTACATGGACTGAACGTTACATACGCAGTTGCCCCTGCCGTGCAGTTTCCATGCAAAGCAGCTGTAATGACAGCATTGACCTCAGCGTGGACGGTCATTTCGTATTTTACGGAACGATCAGTCAAGCGGTCTAAGTCATCATTGACTCCAGCAGGGAAACCGTTATAACCCATGCTGACAACTTTTTTGTCCTTAACGAGTATGCAGCCGACTTTTGTGCTCGGATCTTTACTCCATGTGGCAACTTGGTGTGCCATTTGCAAGAAACGGACTTCCCATTTGCCTTGTGCAAGATCGTTCGTCATTTCTTTTTAGTGGGGATGAGATTTTTATCAATCCGATTTACAATCTCAGTGCGCACTTCTGCTAAGCGCTTATTCCAAATATCGACCCATTGTTCAAGATCTGTATGGAATTCTAATAATTCCACGTAGTCAAATTTTTCAAGAGAACCTGAACTGTCGATAACATCGATTGAGCTCTCAACGCTGGGTTTTTTCATTTAAATAGTGTCAGCGCGTCTAATCTAGGCTCTTGCTCTAGATTTGCAAGGATTGTAACAATACTGTTAGTGTGTTTCCATCCAGTTTGCACCGACACGGGCTTCCCCAGTCATCGGACACAATAAATTAAAGTATTCACCAGCCTTTTCAAAAGAGTGGATAGCAGTTGCTTTGTAGTGATTAACTAAGTTTGGACGTACTAGAGCTTGGATCTCATCATGAACGTGCGCTACGAATGCGTAGTCTTCGCCCCACTTAAGCCCTAATTTTTTTAAATCGTCATAGAGGATGCAGGTTGCTTTCTTAACCGTGATTGCACCTGTAGATTGCAGAAGTTGGTTCAAAGCAGAGTGTTTTGAGCGAATTTGTAGTTTTCTTCCGTCAATGCCTATTAGATATCCTCGTGTGTCGATTCGTTTTTCAATTTTATCCAGCAGTTGTTTTAGGGCGGGTAGATTTTTATAAAAAGTATCTATAGTTTTTTTGCCTAAAGTATAGCGATCTGTTTCATCTAGATCATAGTCAATTACACTGCCTACTTTTTTCGCTCCAGCCCCATAAAGTAGCGCATAAATTAGCCGCTTCGAAAGGTCTCTTGTACGCTTATCTATCTCACCGATACCATCAAATATACCAAAAAGTTTAGCGTTATAGGTATGTATGTCGAACCCGTTTTCACTAACTAAACTTGCATACTCTCCACCGTCGAAGTGTGCTAACCATGAACCAAGTGCACGCAACTCCAGCCCACTTGCGTCAGCACCAACAAGAAGCCACCCCACAGGAGCAGCGAATAAGGCTCTACATTCCGCGCCGTAAGCATGACCGACGCTAGGAATTTGTGCCATGTTGGGACTACGGTGCGATGCTCTTCCGCTGATACATGCATTTGTAATAACCGTGCCATGAATTTTGCTATCTTCATATACTTGACAATGTTTTAACCACGCCTGTTTACCTTCAGCAATTTGGCCAAGGCGTTTGTTGAGAAGTTGATATTCAGCCAGTAATTTAGCTTCTGGATACGTCTTCCCAAGGGCTTCAAGAATATCGTCATCCAACTGGACATTGCCTTTTTCGGTTTTTTTAAAGACAATTTCGGGGTAGCGCTCTTGTAACCGTTCTGCTGTTTGTTTACGTGACGCTGGGTTAAACGAAATGACTTGCTCTTTAAGATGTTTGCCTGTTTTAGGAGAGATTCTTTTATGAACAATCGGTTGAAAAACCGCTTGGAGCTGATCGTAGATTGTATCCCGTCTAGTTTTGAGGGTGTTGACCAAGGCATAAGCAGCACGTTCATTAAAAGGAAACCCAAATGTTTCCATCATTGTCATAATACATGCAAATTCGTGCTCTAGTTCATGACACCTCTTATCGAAAGATTGCGTCAGAAAATACTCATAAAGGGCCAGGGATACGAGAGTATCTCCTTCACAGTATTTTTGCATTTCTTCAGACCAGTGCTCCCAAGGGTTTGCTGATGCTGGTAGTTTTTCTTTACTTTCTTGTAGAAATTTAATCTTCTGTACACCTAAACGCTCACCCCATGCTGCCAATGAGTGTTTACCTTTGTATTTGCTTTCGATATGTGCATATTTACGGGTATCAACAGGTTCTAATTCTGGCGCCCATACTCTACTGACGATTAGCGTATCATATATTTTACAGTCGTCTTTAATTTTAAACTCGGGGTAAATTTTACCGAGCGCCCGCATATCAAAATTTATTACGTTGTGGCCAATAAGCAGGTCAGCTTGGCTTAAAAGTTGTAGCCCTTCTTCAATTGTCTTATAACCAGTAGCGTTGCAGCAGCTTGTTATCTCTCCTGTGTCGACGTCCCTTATAACTAATGAATGCACTCTATCCAATACGTGAAGGAGACCGTTAGTCTCACAGTCAAAGACAAGTCTCATCTTGATACGAGTTTAGAAATAGCCCTTGTAGAGGGTAGCAATATTTACGATATACACGTCAGCAATAAAACCTGCGTTCTGTAACCTTTCTTGAACATTTTTCATTTCTGTAAGATCACTCAGACAGATCGCCTTGTTTAAATTGTTGCGATTCGCTACTGAGACGAGCTCTACATTTTTTCTGTTTTCTGTATAACAGAGTACGTTTTGATTATCAAAATCGCAAAATACTAGACCGGCCTGCATTTTAACTCTCGTTAGTTGCTTGGTTGGGGACCGCACGCATCATGAAGATGTCCAAGGCAATATGTAGAAACAACGGGACCATTTTAAATGCTTTAGGAGGAAGGCCTCCGAACAGAGCGTCTAGCTTGTCGTTTAAATCTGTCCGATGTAAATCTTCAAATTCAATCGCCAACATTTGCGCTACATTTAAAATGAAGTCACTAGGCTCTTCGTCTTGGTGCTTTAGCTGTTCCACTAGGTCCCACAGTTCAGGATCCCTTTGGATCATCGCCAGTAGCTCTTCCACGATGTCACTACGAGTACGCCGCAAGTTTACTAGCTCTACATTCGACGTAAATGGTCAATTATGTAAGGTTTTTCTTGAGCCTTGGTTTTTACAATTAAATAATTTTTGGGTTTGGAATATTGGGTTTGCGGTAGGGAGTTCACCTAGACAACTCAACGATTGGTACAAACAACGCAAGAACAAAAGAGCACGTACTCTTCGAGGCAAATTAAATGGAAAATCAGGTCTTAAAGCGATTAGGAAAGGGTTTGAGGAAGTTCAACGCCTGCGGTGGTGTGTTCCCCCTGGTGACACTACTGTTATTGATTGCACTTCAGCTGATCCGGATAGGCAATTCCGAGCCTTCTCACGATGGAGCAACAGATACCCTGACTTCACACCTGATGCAGTCAAGAGAGAATTTTACTGGACGCGCCCACCCTACCCCGATGATGAAGTATGGGAGCACTGTCACGTAGTCGGTCTTATTCCGAAGGATCTTCGTATGAACACGGCGAATCAAAATTATTATGATTGTTTTCGTCTTCGTTTAAAGAAACCTTGTAATCCTCCATCCAGTGCCCGAATACGTCATCTATTAGACCCGGCTCGAGCCAATGTGTAATTGCATGGATAGCCATATGGAGCGTTTCTTTATTTTCCGGCTTCCCTTCTTCTATTAAGCGCAACAAAGTAAGTTCTAGCCATTGGTTGGGGTGTTTATAGGGGTTTACCTGTCTCATTCAAGATTTATCACAATACACTTCAGTTTACCTTTGCTGTCTCTCATTTCGTAGACTTGGAATTCACCGTCTCCGATTTCTGTATCAAACGACGTGTAAAGGCTACAGCGAGGAAGAGTAACCTCGCCTGCTTTTGTAGTGTTGAGATGGCACGGATCCAACACAGAGATCGAGCCGGAATCACTGCACACAGAGCCGATAAGTTTTGACTTTGAGGGGGAGGCCACGCCGCATACACATGTCTGTTGTTATGTGTATTATACAACCGGGTCGAAGAAGAACAGCGCCAGGCCCTAGGGAGACGTGATTTTTGCTGTTTCTCACGTCTGGAAACTGACCGTCCTTGCCACATTATCAGGTGAGGACGCGCCCTAAATGTAACAGTCAAGTAACATTTGCCACAAGCCGTAGGTTCTTGCTACAATTGTTATACGTTCATCTCCTGACAAAGTCCTAATCTGGTCCTAATTAGGAGACGCAAGTAAGCAAGTAAGTGCTGAAGGAACGGGAAATTTCCCCTCATTAGGAGTTTCCAATGTCTGATCTAACAATCATGAGCGTTAAAAGCGCTCGTCGCAATGTCGTCCGTGCTCGTAAAGAGCTAGAGCGTGCCCGTATTATGGACACCCACTATCGCGGTGTGGAGTATACACCTGTTTCTCCGATCGCACAGATCCACGGTACTTTCGTGTATCGAGGACGCACTTACACCAAGTGAGACGAGCAAGCCCCTTTCAAAGGGGTTTTTTCTTGGCTATGTCAAATAGTGGTGTAGAAAGTACCTACTTGTTCAAGGGGAAGGCCTGGTTCCGGGCGCTTGAAATCAATAAGAAGCACGATCCTGGTGCGGTCTCCGTAGTTCCAGGTCTCGTGCGCTTGCGTGTCATCAAATACAAAGGTTTTCCCCTCTTCCCAATGAAAAAATTTCTCTTCAACCCGCATACCGCAACGGTTTGACTTGTCCTGAAACACTGTGTCAGTGGGGAGCTTATTTTGTTCAGGAGCCATTAAGCCTAGGTGACACCTGTAAGTACTGTCATCGTGCCCTGTATGTACATCAATGTGTGTACCTACAGCAATAGATGAAAAGGCTGCGTTGACGACGCCTGGAATGCTCTGTAAAAAACTTGTGGTCACAGGGCATTTTTTACAGTTACCTGCCCATTGGTCTCCAAAAGCATAAAGACAAAAAACATCCCATTCACCTGTAAAAATGTTCTTTTGGGGCCACGGTTTGAAATAAGCCTTTTGATTAACGGTTTCGTTGTAGAGGATTGTGATCACTTCCTCTCTCACTGCACGGTAATTGTCCTCTAATTCGCGTAAGAAGGGAAAAATTTCGCGCTGGTTTTCCATGGAACGTGCTTAAGTCACTTCATTCTAGACTCGAAAAAACCAATCGCTTACGTAAGATGCAGCGCATTCTCAATGTTTTAACTGTTTTAAACACCGCATTTGTTATTAGCGCTATTGCAACTGCAGGTGTAGTAGTACACAATAGAGAGAGTTTACAGAAACACGCGCAAACCATTGTAACCACGCAACTAAAGGAACTGATCAGCGGTGCTCTATCAGAGTCTCTGCCTGTACCTGAACTACCTGGAAACATTGAAGTACCGCAGGGATTACCTTCTCTACCACTATGAAAAAGTTATTTCTAGCTGCAGTGACTGCGGCTGCTTTTTGTCTCCCTGCTACAGCAGATCCCGAAGTAAAAACCTGGCACAGCCTTGACTCGATGGGTTGCATGATGCTCAGAGAGTGCACGATAGGTACTGACAAGATTACGTCTTGGCGTGATTTAGGCACTGCTTATGAAGTATGGGATGCCGAGTTGGATTCAATACTTACGTCGCTCACTGATATTGGTGTAAATGTTTATCTTGCAGATGAGCGGTACTTCTTAGGTAACACGAGGGGGCTCTATAACGTCAAGGGGAACAACTTCTTTTTGAATCGAGCGTACTTGTCTGAGCCAACACGTATGGTCCAGGTCATCCGTCATGAAGGTTGGCATGTCGCACAGGACTGTATGGCAGGCACGATCGATAATACGTTTACAGGTTTGATTTACAGCGAGGAGACCGTTCCAGATTGGATTCGACGTGGTGCAGAGCGTACCTACCCTTCAAACGCTGTTCCGTTTGAAGCCGAAGCAATGATGGCTATGTATTCAGATACGCAAACGGTTGAGGGACTACGCGTTTGTGCGAGTGATAAGAAAATGTGGCAGGTTTTTATACCGACTCCCAGAACCGGTGAATGGCTTAAACAAGAAGGATTTATGAATTAAAAATTTTTAGGGTCACATATAACCGAGTTGTTTAATACATTTTTTACAATTCGGTCTCGTTTACGTCTATTCTCAGGACGTGAGAAGTGGCTATCCGCATACACTGTCGCTATGATCTCGTTTGCATAGTCGCATTTTCCCTTAGGCATTGTCTCAACGCGTTTTCCAGCGCTTGCAGGCAGAACAGTCATAACCGATAGAAGCAAATAATTAAAAAATTTACGCATAGTCCGGGTTACTCTCCTATACTTATATTACGCCTTCTGAATTAGGCGTTTTTTAATACTTTTTCCGCATGATCTCTTCCGTTCAGCCCGCATCTAGGGCGTCCGGCTGGGAGCAGTCTTGCGATTGGGTAACTTCAACCGATAACCGCATTTATGTAGGTTGGTTTGGCGTACTCATGATCCCGACACTGCTCGCTGCCACTATTTGTTTTATTGTAGCTTTTATCGCTGCACCTCCTGTCGATATTGATGGAATCCGTGAGCCTGTTGCAGGTTCTCTGATGTATGGCAACAACATCATATCGGGAGCTGTGGTGCCTAGCTCGAATGCTATCGGCCTGCACTTCTACCCAATCTGGGAAGCTGCCTCACTCGACGAGTGGCTCTACAACGGCGGTCCTTTCCAACTGGTTGTGTTCCACTTCCTGATCGGCATCTACGCCTATATGGGACGTGAGTGGGAACTTTCCTACCGCTTGGGCATGCGCCCTTGGATCTGTGTTGCATACAGCGCACCTGTTGCTGCTGCATCTGCAGTGTTCCTCGTCTATCCCTTCGGTCAAGGCTCTTTCTCTGATGCGATGCCCCTCGGAATCTCAGGAACCTTCAACTACATGTTGGTATTCCAAGCAGAACATAATATCCTTATGCACCCGTTTCATATGTTGGGTGTCGCCGGTGTCTTTGGTGGTTCTCTTTTTTCTGCTATGCACGGAAGTTTGGTTACAAGCTCACTCGTACGCGAGACGACTGAAACAGAATCTCAGAACTATGGCTACAAGTTCGGACAAGAAGAAGAGACGTATAACATTGTGGCTGCTCATGGCTACTTTGGTCGCCTTATCTTTCAGTACGCTTCCTTTAACAACAGTCGTAGCTTGCACTTCTTTCTCGCTGCCTGGCCTGTGGTTGGTATCTGGTTTACTGCTTTAGGCGTGTCAACCATGGCCTTCAACTTGAACGGCTTCAACTTCAACCAGTCAATCCAGTCTTCTGAAGGACGTGTTGTAAACACTTGGGCCGACATTCTCAACCGTGCCGGACTCGGCATGGAAGTGATGCACGAGCGCAACGCTCATAACTTCCCTCTCGACCTGGCTGCAACTAGTTCCACCCCTGTGGCATTAGTCGCGCCTTCTGTTGGTTGATCTACGTAGGCTCTATTTATTAGGGCCTTTTTTAATGTAATGCCTACAGTAACTGAAGACGGCGGTAGGACAAACCTATACGCCACAGAACCACAAATGTACGTTATGGAGGTTTCCATGAATCACAACGAAAAGGCTGAACGCCTTAATGGGCGCCTAGCAATGCTTGGTGTTATTGCTGCTATTGGTGCATATGCCACTACTGGCCAATTGATCCCTGGTATTTTTTAAAATACTAAAAAATACTTATGAAGACGAGGGGGCTACGGCCCTCTTTTTTTATGTTTAGTCCAGAACCTAGATTGTCATGTAGCATTCTTTATGGTTTAGCGGTGTTATTTTTTAAGAGTCCTATTTATGCATAAAGACCAATGTTTAAGACAGCTCTTGCTGCCACAGCTGCCCTTGTTGCCGCAGCTCCTGCGTCAATCGCAAGCCCATATCTCAACATCGAAAGCAATATCGGTTATTCAGGAACCGTGTATCAAGGCGCCATTCATGAGGCGCACGTAGGTTGGGAAGGTTCAAACGAACAGGCTTCTTACTATATCCAAGGAGGTCCTGCATACCTGTCTCCAAACAGCCTTGATGGTGAGTTTGAATTCTCAGCCAAAGCAGGTGGTGCAGTTGCAGTCAGCCGGAAAGTTTCTGTATATGGAGAGCTTTCTATGATTACTGGGGACAAGAATGGTTACGGTGCTAAGACTGGCTTGAAGTACAGCTTCTGATTCGTAGAAGAAAATAGCCTGGGTGCTAAGCATCTGGGCTTTTTTGATGTTTGTTTAAAGTAAAATTGACAAGCACTACCAACGTTTTCTAATGGCTCAAGACGATAGTAAATATACGAAGCCAGAGATGCGTGAGAATATCAAAGACAGGATCATGGCTGGTGCAAAAGGAGGAAAATCAGGACAGTGGTCAGCACGTAAGGCTCAGATGCTTGCTAAGGCTTATAAAGAAAAAGGAGGGGGATATAAGGGCGGAAAGAGCTCTAGTCAAAAGGATTTAAAACGCTGGGGCAAAGAGAAGTGGATGACTAAAGACGAGTACGAGAAAAACAAGTAACTTAGAATAGAAACAAAGAAGATTTATCATGGCGATCACGTACTTTCAAGATACTATTTTTGACACCAGCTCTGCACTAAGCGCTCCAGGGTTAGGTAATTTGTTGAAGGTGGCTTTAAATAATTTCTTCAGTACTACGAGCTATACACTTACCGTTAATGTGACTGATATAAATACGAACGTGATAGTGCAACTTGACGGTAGTATTGATGGAACAAATTTCGCACAGATCATCACGCCGAAGACAATTACGGCTAATGGACCATACGTTTACAGTGTTGGGGACACTCCTGTCAGGTGGATTCGGCCTAGGTTTGTTTCTGAAGCAGGGGGTACAGATGCGGTTGTGACTTTTAGTGTGGCTGCAGCATAATGGCCAAGAAGAATAGTTCTATTGGCCAACGTGTTGATGATGCGCTGACAAATTACTTACGTAATACTACGACTGATCAGGAGATTAAAGATTTTTATGGCGAGGGAAATATTGTCGGAAGAAAAGGTATACCTACAGACGATGGAGGGTTGCTTGATGCGGTAACTGAATCTCAAAAAAACAAATCAAGCCGACCCAAATCAAATCGCAAAAATTTTAATGTTGGGGGAATCAGTCAAGAAATTGGATATGACTATTCAACACGAGATATTCCAGGGGCATTAGACCCAGGCACTGGCCGACCTTGGCAGATGACGTTTGGCCAACTACCAAAAGATTTTGGCGATTCTAGTTTGACACCAGCAGCCAAAAGATTTTTAAGTGATTTTCGAGTACCTAAGAATACAGGATCTGATTATAGTTTTGATACAGGCCCGAATATCGAAGATCGTATTAATTACGATATAAAGCAAGCACAAGCTGACTACGATTTTGAGTCAAAAGGCAGTTACCCCGATGCTGCTAGAGCAAGATTTAACACGGCTGTTGAAAAAGCACGGGCACAATCACCGACCATAGGTAGCTTTAGCGGAGTTCCTCAAACTCCACAAACTTGGATGGAGCGTGGTGTTGCAACCGGTAAACCTGAAGGCT
>Ga0209337_1001170_pt1 | contig 20259 bp, 47 predicted proteins | sample LinPmetageLP53_FD_184044 | JGI IMG/M metagenome (GOLD analysis project Ga0209337, IMG submission 184044) | Marine viral communities from the Pacific Ocean - LP-53 (SPAdes) (version 2) | ecosystem: Environmental > Aquatic > Marine > Oceanic | place: Pacific Ocean | collected 2010-02-08 | reverse complement strand
TATGCAGTACCAATTATTATTATAAGGATTGAAATGATATATTAAGTTAAATTGTTGCATATTTTTTTTTGACATCCAATGCCATTCTTTTTTAATCATATAAAATAATCTCTTTTAAAATGTCTTAGTGTGTAATCTTTTTTGCTGTTTACAGCTTTGTATATCATTTTCTCAATACCTTTCTCAGAAAATATCCAATAGATATTATTATGCATTCTCTCTTTAGTAGTCATACGATCACGACTCTGCCAGTAACTTGTAGCACTAAAATCAATATTGTAATAAACTAAGAAGTCTGCTTTTCGTAATGATATTCCCTCTCTACCACTCACAATCTGTAAGGCAATGTTCTTATCTGTGCTGTCAAACTCTTCTAGTGTGGTACATAAATTGTCACCAAACACCTCCCTTAATGCTGTTAACTCAGCCTGAAACTTATAAAAGATTCCTATCTTCTGACCATCAAACTTTTCCTTAATAAACTTAGCCTTGCTTAAATCAAGTACAATTCTGTTACCACTCTCAAACTTCACCGTTCCACTACACATCTGATGCATTTTAGTCATTAATTTAACAGCAGTATCGCCAAGTATATACTCACCATCTATCTCATAAACTAAATCCTTTCTAAGTACTTTAATCATATCACTAACCTTTTCACTTATCGGAACTAATAATACTTTTTCATTGATAGTAGTCTTAAAGCCAGCCTCCTTTTGACTATATGAAATAGTATAAGGCTTCATTTCTTCTACAATCTCAGGAAGACCCTTGCTATAATCGTTTATATTATATCCATTGATCTTTTTCTGCACTACCCTCACATACTCGCTAGCAAACTTATAAAAGCTTCTGTGTTTGCTGAAGGGATTTCCAGGTACACCATACACCTGGTGATACATTTGAGAAAAACTCTCTGGAGTAGGAGTCCCTGACATTAAAATGACATAAGGTTGGTGGTCTTGTATTAATTCTTTTACAGTCTTAGCTCTTTTACTAGGCTTTGGAAAAGCTCCCATTGAATGAGCCTCATCACAAATAATTACATCCCACTTTACGTCCGGTATCTTGTGTAAACTCTCGTAGTTAATAGTAAACATTGTAAAATTAACAGGACACATTTTATCATAATCACTAGATATAGAGCTTATTGCTTTTTTCTTGGTAATAAATAATACGTTTTCAATATGTAGCTTTTCACATATACCCAAAGAAGTTAAGGTTTTACCTGTTCTAACCTCCATAGATAAGTAAAGTAGCTTTTTATTTTTAAGCACTTTTAATCCTTTTTCAATGATATTTAACTGATAATCTCTAAATTTCATAGCAATTTTTGGATTTTAGCACATTTCTCATAATCTTCAATATCTGTAAAATATTCTAACATTAGCTCTATCATTTCTTTGTCGTCAGGATAAACAGGATCGTGAGCAAATAATATATCAACATTAACTACACCTAAGTCTTGTGCGTCTAAGACATCTTCAATTCCCCAACCTTCAACCACCATTTTGTAGGTGTTGTTAAAAGCAATATGTAATCTTTCTGGATCTAACTCAATCATATCTCTAACTTTCCATTTGTTTCTAACTCGTGCTTACTCCTTATTCTAATCCATTTTCCTGTTCTATCTTTGCCTTCTTCTGGATTTACTCCAGTCTTAAAAACAGAATAATAAGTAAGCCATTGATAAAATTTAGTTCTTGAAACAGTCATCTTCGCTTTTGGAGCAAAGTCAGGATTGTCTGCTATAAAGTCAAGATACAACTCTTGTTTGTATATTTTAAACCCATTTTCAAAATCCTCATTTGGACTTTTTCCATCTAATAACCCAACCCACTCTATAAACTCGTGACAAGTTTCAGCAGATAATTGACGTATCTTAAGATTAACAAATGAACTTTTTACCAAGCCCTTATTCATATAATACTGTAGACAGTAAATCATATAATTATCAAAACTGCACCACTCATCATCAGTCCACTCGCCAAACATCAACTTACCAAACTCATCGTAAGGAGTAAATGACTTATTGTAGTATTGATTTAATTCTAACTCCCACTTTCTTCTTTCAAAAGAGTTACCCTTTCCTTTAATAGCGTAGTTGGTGGTAATAGCAACCTTCGGTGACTTTTTAAAAGGAATCTTAATAGCATCCTTGTTTTTCTTCTCTAGCGTTAATCCTTCTGTAATCACACTAAATAATCTCTCAAAGTCAAAGTGTTTCTTTACATCATCAAAACAAAGTATCTGAGTGTCAGCAGAAACCAATTGATAAGCAAAAGACTTTTGAAAATCAAAACCCTTTCCATCTATAACTACTAACTTCTTCATATGTTGCAGGGCATTCATAAACAATCCTTTTCCAGTTCCGCCTTCAGGATTATCACTAATTACCTCATCATTTAATATAACAGCTGGACAGTATGATAGATTTTTATATCCGTGCATTAAATAACCTATTGTGCTTTCAGTAGATTCAACTCTTTTCTCATCTGTTGCACATATGTTTGATATGAATTTCTTATAATCACATTCAATAGATTCACACTCTTTAAAATCTCTATCTATAACGTGGTCCTTCCAAACATAACCACCTAAATCAATATAATCAATTGGAACTACCTTACTATTGGTTACTTTGACTGCACAGTTCTTGTAATATATATAAGACTCGTTCTTAGTGTCTTCAATAAAGAAAACCTTAATGGAGTCTAACAATGTTAAAAATTCTTCTCTAAAGTATTTAGTCTGTTCAGCAAAGTAATTATACACCTCTATATCGTCTAAGGTAAGTAAGTGAGTAAGAATAAAATCTTTGATTTGTTTCTCAGATGCGTGATCAATTAAATTGTTAGTGACCTTTACAAATACATAATTCTTACTTCCTTCAGGATTATATTTATAAAAACCATTGTCTTCCAAAAACATTTTAAACTTTACGTGAAATATTTTAATAACACCTTTCTTACTCTTGGTCCAAAACTTATTATCAAAACTCTCTTCCTCAACTCTGTCAATTACACTATCCAAAACTTTTTCATCCACTTCATCAAAGTATTTCTTGATGTCAGTCTTTGATTTGCCTTTTAAAATATTAGACTTTATCTGATTTATCTTTTCAGAATCTTCATAAACTCTTGTTGCAAAATTTGCAATGTTGGCATAAGCCGAATCAATTGTCTTTTTTATTTCGTTAACACTAAAGTCCTGAGACTGAAATCCTTTAAGGATATATTCAGCAAGTGACTTCTCTATACCAAAGTCATTAAATGACGAAGCCAGTATAAACGCATTGTGGTTTCTTTGACCTTCATTCATTGGGTATTTTTTCTCCCACCACTTTACTAAAATCTCCACAATCTTAGTTTGGTCTGTAATAGGAATTGTAATTTCCTTGTTCTCAACAATTGTTGGAGTATCAATAATTTTATCCCACACTAATGAATCTTCATTACTATGTATTAAAGGATCGTAGCTCTCGTAACAAACCCTAGATATATTTTTAGATGTGCTATCAAAAAACTCTGAGTCAAAATATTGTTGTAATGAAGCAAAATACTTTCCGTGTGAATCAACATCAGCAGGGACCTTGATTAAAACCTTAAGCCCCTTGCCGGATGGTGATATGAAAACACAATAAACAAACTTATCTTCAATTAACTCTTCTCTATGTTGGTGTAATTTCTTTTGGGTATCGTACTGGTCGAAGTCTAAACATATTAAACCACTATGCTCCAGGATGGAGTCATCGTTTCTTTTGTTAAACTTTCCACTAAAACAAATAGCAGGTAACTCTTGTTTTAATTGATTAATTCTTTTTTTATCTTTTTCAGTTCTTATCTTCTTAATAAGTTCCTCTGATCTTCCATCTCTTATTCTTTCTATAATGTCACTTACAGGTAAGTGGAAAGGCTGGGTGGTATCCTTTATGTTTTTAAATATAGTAATGTGTGACATACTGTGACGATTTAAAATTACTTAACTTGTTGATTTACAATTTTTTAATACTCTTTGTGATGAAAGTGACGATTTCTATAAGAAAAAATAGTAAAAAGAATAAGGCAGTATACCCAATTACATTTATTACAAAATATTTCAAAAAAATCGTCATTTCCGTCACAGTTATAGTTTAAAATAAATCCTCAGTTTTCTTGGTAGGTTCAAACGTGTCTAGTTCAACGTATTTCTTTCCAGACTTTGAGGTGTTAACATTTAAGTTAACCCATCCATTTTTGTTGTTATCCTTAAGGAATACTATCGCATCCTCAACTTTAACAGACATTGATCCAACAACCCAATCAGGTTGAGTATCTCGGGTTTTAAAAATAAACCCATCAGCAAACACTTTTTCTTTGCTCATAACTATATATATTTAAATTAATATCTACAAATTAACTAGTGTAGACTTCTAGTGTAACTCTTCATAAATGAAGAACTCTTCTATATTCTCAGTGGCATTTTCACTGAAAAACTTATTATAAATTCCTAAAGCTCTCTCTACTTTTTCTTCTCCACTGCTAATAAACTCTTGAGTAGGTTCAAATATTCCAAGCATTTTATTTGTTTTATCTATGGCATAAAAAACCACAGGTACTCCAAATAACTTTTGGTATATATAAGCCTGACTGTCGTAATTGTATTTCTTTGCAGAGTACTTAAACTTAGAGATGTCAGAAGTTGTTTTGATGTCTATAATCCTATCCGGATGAAGTATATCAGCTTTCCCCTTCCACATAGCACCTTGTATTTCTCTTATGGAAGGTACCTCGTATCGGTTCTTGCTATTATAGATGGCTTCATAAAAAGTTAAATTACTTTTCATTATCTCCACCAACTCATCTAAATGATCTGCCTCTTGTTGCAATAAAGCAATAGACAAACCGGTATCTTTTAATTGGTCTTTATAGTTTTTAGTATTTCTACTAGTAGAATCAATAACCACAAAGTCATCTAATTTGTGTGGCTCCAACATAGATACGTGAAAGTATCTACCCATTATCATTGCTTTAGTTTCCTTAGACTGCTTTCTAAAGTTCCTAGGGTCATTCAACAGACTGTAAATATCTGAGTTAGATAAGAACTGTCTGCCAAAATCTCCGTAGTAATCTTTGTCTTCTTGCAGCTTAAGGAGGGTTTCCTTAACATCAAACATAGGTCTTAATAGTTTTAATTGCTTTTGCAGATAAAATATACTTCTTCTTTAATCTGTCTACTACCCCATCAAACCCCAGGTGCTTGTTGTCTATGACATACTTCAAGCAATCTCCCCATTTGTCATCACCAATATCTAACTTAGCTTTCTCAGTATAAGTTGTCTTATGGTCATTGGTATTGTCTGGGTCGTTAGTGTCATCTATTAATAATAAACCATTTAAGGCATATTTTCTAGAATAAGAACTACTGCTACCAAAACTTTGAGCAATATCCATTCCTTTTCTAGATGGATCAACACCTGCACACGCAGTAACTGAAACACTTTGCTCTGACTTATTATCTAATATAGTGGCAGTTGTAACTATAGTTATAATACCACCGTACTCATTGACCGAGTCAGATAAAGTAATAGATGCATTGTGTTTTTTAAGTATAGGCTTTAAAGCCTCAAGTATGTCCTCACAAGAACGATACTTGTATTTACCAAAACTATTGTATTGGTTCTTTGGAGCTTTTAACTCCGATTGGATTTTCATTAACTTTTCCATTGATTTGATTTAATTGTTTATGATATTTACTGTACCTACTTAGTACCTTCTCTTTTCGTGTTTTGTAGAAAAGTAAAGACTTTCGATTGTTATCTTGGTAACAATTCCTAATTTTTATAAATAAACTATCTAGTTCTTCTTCGCATTCATTCATTAAGACATTTAATCTACCTATGACCCAACCCTTCTCTAGAAATATGTCATACTCTTCGTCAGCTATCTCATCGTAGTAAGGACTTGATGACTTAACTATTGTATAAACACCCTTCTCATTAGTCATCTTAATACCTTTGTGAATAATAGCTTTTTCAAACTTGCTGTTATCCATAAAAACAGTAGACCTAATGTTGTTGGCTTGGTTCCAGATGTCCTCTAGACTGAACATTTTAATTCCTTTACAAGATTCCTAAGATCAGCATCCACTCTCATATAGTTTTTAATTTTTGCTTGTCCATATAATATATTGGAGTGAGCCATCTTATGGTTGTGTTCACTAAGAATATAATCTTGAATGTAACAAGGTCTTATGTTTCTATCTTTACATAAGTAGAAAAATATTTGCCTTGCATCTATGTGATTTCTTTTTTTAGAGCTGTGAAATAACTTTTCAACCGGTACTTGGAGCTTGTCCAAAACTACCTTCTCTATCTTCTGAAGTGCTTCTTCTTTCGTCATTTGATTGTATTAAATTGTAGTATTCATAGTCATAAAAATCTTGACTATTCATTATAATTAAATTTTCGAATTCTCTTTTACTTTGTGCCATTTTAGTTTGCTAATATAATATTTGTCTATGTAATATCCAAATTTAGTCAGGTAAATTATCCCATAAAAGTTGTAATTCTCTGATTCTCATTTGGTTAGGATTATCTTTTAGTTTTTCTTTTAAAATTAACTCAGAAATCCAATTTACTTTTAATCCTTTCATTGTGGTATCGCTTTCGTATTCCATTTTTCTATTATTTGTTCATTAGTTGAATCGTCAATATAATAAATATATCCATTCAATTCAACATATAAACTATCTTTTGATCTTATATCTATTTTCATAATTTATGTTTTAACTGTTAAATACTGCACGAAAAGTGTACTATTTCCATTGTTTTGCTATTGCCTGGGCAATTCCAGGAAATGTTTTACTTCTTAATTTACTTCTTTCTTCTTTTGGTAGTTTCCAGGCATCAGCATACCAACTAGGCATACTTTTACCACTTTTAAATTTTTGTCTTTCAGGTGGTTTAACAATATTAGTTGGTTCTAAGTTTTTTAAACCTTTCAACCATAAACAAGTTTTCTTTTCAAAAGGATCGCCAAACTCATAAGGTTGAATAATTTGATTAGGTTTTCTCCACTCTGTACTCATTATTCCTACAGGATTTTCAATAGCTATCTTTTCGCAATTTGCATTGGCAAACATCATAAAAAACTTAATTGCTTCTTTTCTGTCTTGATGTCTTTTAATTGCTTTATCACCATACCTTTCAATGTTGAACCATCTATTTCCTGTGACTGTTAAATAAGTGCAAGGAGGAAATGCAATAATCATATCCCATTTTTCTTTTAATAGTTTACTGACATCTTCTTGTATGTGCCATTCAGGATGACCTCCACTACACTCTAATATATCACAGCTATAAGATTCGTGACCTAACTTTCTAAATTGTTTTGTTACTGCTTGGCTTTCTTCACAAGCTACTAATATTTTCATAATTTATGTTTTAACTGTTAAAAAGTGGTCAGAAAGTGGTCGGACTGTAAAAAACTGTACGAAAAGTGATCTATTTTTCAAAAAATAGTTTGGGTTAGCCCAAACCACCCCCAACAACCCAAACTTTATTTTAATATTTCTATACATAATTCGTGAGGTATTTTACTTCTTTCATAATTTCCTTTCATTCCTTGAGTACCTGTCTGCGAACCTCTAGGTGCTGACACGTGGCAGGGCATACCATTTTTACACATTGGTCTGGGTTTCCAATTCAAGTTGTTAGTCCATATGTCAGTTGGTTTCATTCTAGTGTCTCCATACTGACAATACGTGACTGTGTTTCTATGCAATCCAGCTACCACACTCAGCTTTCTTAATTTTCCTCTTGGATTCTCCATATACCATATTAAGTTAGGGTTGATGCTTTTAAATACATTTATTATATATAAAGTTGCACTCACTATTTCTACTCCAAACATTGCGTTATCGCTTTTTGGTGTATGGTTCTTATTCCAGTGTTTTCCAATACTAGCTACACTAAAATAAGTACAAGGTGGGCTTGCCCATATAATATCAGGAACAAAAGGAACTTTATCTATGTCAAAATCCCTGATGTCTGTAACATAGTCTATACCTGGAAAATCATTAATGTCGGAAGAATAAACTTCATAATCTAACTCTTCACAAGCTTTTCCTACGCTACGTGATCCTGCAAATAATTCTAATACTTTCATTCTTTATTGTTTTTTACCCATTCTAAAACTAACTCGTTTAAATTTTCTTTTATTTGTTCTAACCTATAGTTTTGACTTGGTGTTATATCTCCATATTCTAAATTAACTTCTTCAGATACTGAGTCAAAAATAAATTCTACTTGAACATCTGTTATTTGTTCTATTATTTCTTTCATAATCTTTCTTCTAGTTCGTTTATTAAATCTAAGTCTTCAATTAAGTCATCACTTACATATATCTCAATGAATTCGTTGCCAGCTATAAAGTCATCCACCAACACCTCAACTAAATCATCTTTATACATAAAGACATTTTCTTCATTGTCCATATTTTTTACGTGACCATTTTTATCTGTCCAACCTAATATATATATCTCATAACCATCGGCTGTCTCTGAGGTATACATTACTAGATCTGGAGTTCCTGTCCAATCATTGGTAAGCTCAACGTAATCTGCTATTATTTTTTTCATTTTTTAAAGTTTTTAAATAAAGTTCTTTTTCGTTTTTACAATTATTATCTTTTATAGCTTGTTCTAACCATAGATTGCTATAATATATTACAAAATCATTTTTCATATTCTCTAGGTTCTGTGTGTTCTCCACACTCGGTGCATATATCTGTCCATTTAATCTCTGCTCCACAACATTCTGATTCTTCCATTACAAGTGTTTTAAGTGTTCGTTATACTTTAGTAACCAATGTCTTTTAAGTTGACTTATGTCTCCTTTGTGTATGGCATCCATACATATCTCAGATCTTAACTCGGTTACTCTTTTTTCGACATATCTTTTATGTCTTATGCATTTTGCTTTATCTTTAAAATATCTCATCTGTTTCTTTATTATCTGCATACTCGCAGGATTTTAAATACATTTCTAGATCTTCTTGTTCTAGTTTATCAGCAAAATCATTGAACCATTTCAATTGCTTTAAAAGTTTATCTATTCTCATATTGTTTAATTTAATTATTATTTTCGTCAGCTAATATATTAATTTTTTTTAGAATTATTAGTTTATTCTGTTTTATATTTTATTTGATTTTTAATTAATACCTCTTTTTTAAACCACCTTTCAAGCTCTAGAAGTTGATCCATCGTGAATCCGTTTAATCTGTCTTTAGAGTAGTGCATCTTTGCCACCTCTTTATTAAACATTTTTCTGCTTAAGTGTTGTACGTTTCTTATTATATTTTCTATTTCCATTATTTCTATATGTTTATTAAATCACCGTTCCACTCTTTACCATTTAAAAACCATTTTTTATTTCTTTGGTATATATCCACATTTGATAAACCGTTTAATCTTTCCTTTGTCGTGTCTGAACACCACCCACAGTTAGTTATTGAAAGAGTTTTTTCGGGGTCATTGTACCTGTACGCAATTTCATTGCCAAATAATTTTAGTACTGTTACGTTGGGTAGTACTTTAACCTCTGTATTGTCACGTTTAAATTTCTCTGCATTCATAAAAGATTTAATTGCATCTATTGTGATTTTTCTCATAATTTTTAGTTTAGTTTTATTTGTTTTTAATTATAAATCCTGTTGTGTCTTTTTTTGCCTCTGTACCTTTTGCAAGTAGCCCAAGTATTACATTTTTATATTTAGTCATTTCTAAATCTGTCTTATCCCCGTCTACCACTTTAAAACCTTTGTAAGTTTTTGGTAATTTGTCCATAAATACAGCCGACACATTACACCCACTATTTAAAGCTTCTATTACTTCGTGTTCGTTGTCCTCTTTTCTTGATAGTGTTAAATGATACCGAGTTCCAAGATATTTTTTAACCTTACCAATTATAGCCGTATAGTCATAGACAATAATATTTTTATATAAAGGATCGGTTAACAAATCAACGTTGCAATGTTTTTTTAATTGATAAATGAAGTCTATATCACTAAACGTGTTAAGCCTTAAGGCTACATTTTCACCACTTGAGGCAATTTGGTTAATCTCATTAGCCAATTGAAAAAGAAACATTTGTTTATTATATAAATAGTAATTAGTTTTATTAATTCGAGCCTCTGAGACATTTTTAAATTTACCGCGTCCCGCCTGAACTAAGCAAGCAAGCGCGCAACCTTTCGAGGCTTTCGGGCATACGTTAACCCCTTTTTTATTATGGGTATAAGGTGACAAACTTAGATTATAAGTCTTAAATTCGTTTTTATCTGTTTTTGTGTTCCCACCCCTAGAGAGTAGGTTTTTTATAGGTTTGTATTCTAACATAGTGTATTATTTAAATATTAATTTCGTCAGCTAATATAGTAAAAATTTATATAGTATCTAGAGCTTTTAATTCTTTTACTCTGTGATGTATCCAATTATGTTCAAACCAAACTTCAATAACTGTCCATATTTCTAGTTTTTCAGCTGCTTTTAAATCTGCCTCTTCAAAGGTTTTAAATTTAGCAGTTTTATTTCCTTTTCCTTTCATTGTGTTGAGTGTATGCTCATCTAACACGATATATAATTTAGTTTCTAGTTTTTTCATTTTTTTTTAAATTGTTATCCAGTCAATAAGATATTTAAATTCCTTTTTAGTGATCATTCTATCCTGTAGCAATGTGTCAAAACAATCTTTTAAGCTCATTTTAGGAAATATATTTTGCCACTCTTTAGATTGTTTTAATATTTCAAATCTTCTTATTCTTTTCATTTTTTTTTAAGTTTAATTTTACAAAGAGTCTTCAATTATTTGTTTGTAAATCTCATTTATTTCTTGTTCGTTGAATGATAGCAAATCTTTTAAATCCACCTCATTGTGAGTGTGCTTTATGTGTTTTTTTATAAAGTTTATTTTATTTTTAATATTCATAATTTATATTCTTTTAAAGTTCCTTTGTCGTTTGATTTCATAAACTCTGTTCCAAAAGCTAATAGAAATAGTCTTTTTTCTTCTTGTTTAGTTATGGTTTTATTTATTAGTTTGTTATATAGTAAATTATATTCTTTCATTTTGATAACTCTTTTAATAATTCATCCGTTGTGATTTCTTCGTCCTCTCCCATTGTGCAAACTAAATCTTTTATAAATTCGCCCATAAAGGAAGAAAATTTACTTTTGCTTTTATCATTGTTTACAATGGTTAGTTTAACGCCAAACTGCTCACCATTTAAGGAAATTCCGTTAAATGATTTGATTTCTTTGTTATCCTGTAAAAATTGAACGTCAAATTTTCGGGCAAATTTAAACCCTATTTTTTGGTTATATTTTCGCATTAAAGTAATAAATTTTACTACTTTGTTCGATAATGTGCCTGCGATTAAATTAATGTTTGTTTCATTCGTGTTGATGTCGATTTCAAAACTGTTTGTGTCAACATCGGTAAAAATTAAAGTATATTTCATTTTATTTATTTTTAATAGTTATGTAAAGACAATATTGTTTCTGCTTATTAGCTTCATCAGTTTACAATAAACTATTCTTTGCGTGTCCGTTTTAAGTGTGGTCACCACTTATTTAAATATGTGTGTTTTACTATCTTCTTTTGGCTCTTCTTCTGTCTCTTTGCTTTTCGGCTCTATCTGTTTTAAAAATATTCCTGTCTATGGTGTTAATTTGACCATCAATAATATTCTGAATCCTTACAATTTTAGCCCCTTTTTTATGCTTATTAACTAAATTGGGTTTTATTCCGTGTTGTTTATTGTCTTTAATTCTTATCATAATCTAGTTTTAAAGGGGGCTAATTAAAGCCCCTGATTAATTTAGTTTAATTTAGTTTTAACGAACCAATACGCCTCTTGTATCTGTTCTTCGTTGTTTAATCTTATTGCACATCTTTCACAATGCTTGCTATCTTTGTCATTCTCCCAACCTGTTTTATAATATCTTATATCTAATTTATCAACGTGGCCTGAAAAATCAAAAAACCAATTATTGTATTTTGTGTTTTGTTGAACCGCCTCTGTTATTAGTTTCATTATATCTGTTAAAGTTTTCATATTGTATTATTTAATTATTGTTTTCGACAGCTAATATAGGAACAAGTATTTTAATTATCCTAATTTAATTTTTTTTTGTTTAGACTTTTTAAATACTGGATTAACAGAGATGCTCCAGGGGAGAAAAAAACTTTAACAACCTTAAACAAAATATATTACTTTTTACACCAACTTAACAGAGAAACAACAGAGATAGAAAAATATTTTTATTTATTTGGGCAAAATGGGGGCGGGGTATTATTCCCTTTCTAAGGGTGTTTAAATACTTTTAATCGTTTATAAACGGATAATTTAATGTTAAAAAATACGGGTACGGGGTACGGGTAACGGGCAAAGGATACGCAACACAAAACAACGCAAAACAACAACAGCGACAAACAGCACCCACCCACAACACCCACAACACACCCCACAAAAACGGCAAAAAATCCACCAAGGACCAACCAAAACAACACCCCACCCCAAAAAATAAAACCGTTTTCCTATACACGCACGTACGTATATAATAGTATATAGCCCCCGAAATATATACATCTCACAGTTTTTTAGCTAAATGTGACGGTTTTCGTCACAAATGTGACGGAAATGTGACGAACTTTTACTTTAGATAAAGTACTCTAACTTATTAATAATCAACTATATATTATTTAACTGTGACGAAAGTGACGGTTTTTACTCTATTTTGTAGAAAAAAAAATAAAAAAATATAAAGAAGAAATATATATAGCTGAATTTTGTAGAAAATATCGTCACAATCGGCACATCCCTGATAATCAGGGAATTAGCCGTCACAAGTTCATCACACTAATACTTAACTAATTGACATTCAACACCTTAAGCGTCACGTTAGATTTTTTACAAAGTTTGTTTGTGTGGCTTAAAATATTTTATATATTTGGATAAAATTTAATCAAATGTCATACACTCCAAAAGAGCTCGTCTTACACGATGAAGCTAGAACCAAGCTAAAGGCTGGTATCAAAAAAATTAGCGAAGCAGTTAAGAGCACACTAGGTCCAGGCGGTAATACAGTAGTTATCGAATCTCCTGCACATACACACGGAATAACAGTTACTAAAGATGGCGTTACGGTAGCCAAGGCTGTACAATTACTTGACCCAGTGGAGAACCTTGCAGTTCAGATGATGAGAGAGTCCTCTCAGAACACTGCAAATATAGCAGGTGACGGAACGACCACAGCCATTGTTTTGGCGGAAGCAATAGTCAAAGAAGGACTTAAACACTTGGCTGAAAATAATATTAGTTCCAATAAATATATTAAGTCTATTAATGAATATACTAGAAGAGTTATTCAGAACCTAGAGAGTACTTCAAAGAAGCTATCTAAGAAAGGTTTATTAGACGTGGCTACTATATCGGCCAACAACGATAAAGAGCTTGGTAAAATAATTGCAGATACTTATTTAGAGGTAGGTACTGATGGCGTGGTTACGGTAGAGAATTCTCAGAATGACCAAACCTTTAGTGAGGTTCATAAAGGTATTCAACTTAAGAGAGGGTGGGGTGCCAACTCTTTTGTGAATAACCAGAAGAAAGACGAGTGCGTGCTTGACGATTGCTACGTACTATTATCAGACCACGTCATTAGTAACGTACTTCAAATTGAGAACGTACTAAAACCAATTATCAATGGTGGACATAAACTACTAATCATTGCCTCGTGCAGTGCCAATGTTATGAACACTCTGTCTGCGAATGTGGTGAGAAACGGACTGAAGCTGTGTCAGATTGAGCCACCACAGTTTGGTTACAAGAGACACGAGTTGATGAATGACATTGCTGTAGCTACAGGCGGGAAGTATTTCGCTGAAGAGACTGGTGATGACCTCAACCTAATTAGAATGGAGGATTTAGGTAAGATTGATAAAGTGATAGCAGGTAGAGACGAAACTATTATGATAGGAGGTCACGGTGACGAGGCTGTGATTAAAGAAAGAGTTAAAGAATTGAAGGTTCAGAAGGACAATACTAAGGACAAGAACGAGGTTGTGTTTATGAGCGAGCGTATAGCTTGCTTAAATGGGGCAATTGGCGTAATATATGTAGGAGGCAACTCAGACATTGAACAGAAGGAAAAGTACGATAGAGTAGATGATGCGGTGTGTGCAGTTCGTTCAGCATTGGATGAAGGTATACTTCCTGGAGGAGGCGTAACATTATGGAGAGAAGGTCACAAACTATTGGATGGAGAGGATCAGTTGGCTGGAGAGAACTTGTCTGAGTCAATGAAGGCTCCTCTTAGAACAATTATGATCAATGCTGGTATGAACGGTGAAGAAATTAAAGAAATAGAAGAACTGGTTGAGAGGTCAGAATCAAAAATGGGTTACGATGTGAAGGACGGTATGTTTGGAGATATGTACAAGATGGGGATATTGGACCCATTGAAGGTAACGAAGAACGCACTTAAAAACGCAGTATCGGTAGCAACAACAATATTAAGTACTAACGCCATAATTACAATGGCACGAGAAATAAAATAAAAATTAAAAAGAATGAGATCACTAGAAAATTGTTATGAAGAAATAGAAACAGAGTTGCTAAACGGGCACACTAAAAATCCGGATTTAATGAATCTAGCTATACAACTACAACGAAATGATGTGCTAGCAGATATCGAAGAAAGGTTAGAAATATTAACCTTAAAAATAAGTGATACCAACGAAAAGCTTGACAATATAGCTTTTAACTTATCTGAGATATCAAAGGATATAGTATGAGGACACCGCACAGTTTAGAGATAGTTAAATACGATTACAATGGTAAAGACATTGTAATTAGTATGATAAAAGTGTTAGACGAAAAGGGTGAGTATATAAAATTTGCTAAACTAGACAAAATTACACCCTACTTATCTAAATACCCAATAAAATTTAAATGAGAAGATTAGCAATAATAGGTGGCTTAAGCTTGATGACTACTGGTGCCGCTAGTATGGTATGGCATAAACAAAAAATAGATTTCAATCCAAATACAATGGCAATAGCTTCCGGAGGTTTCTTTGTGGCTTTTGGTATAACTTATAGATTATGAAAGAAAACAGACTGCTGTTGATGCAGAATCAAATAAAATCGCTAAATGCTGCCGTGCAGCATTTAATTACTTTATCACTTGCTACTGAGAAGACGGTTAAGTTAATGCCGGGTTATGATGAAGCAATTGAAAAAATGAAAGAAGATGAAGCCGATAAATAAGTATATTATTGTTACTCCAGTTATGGAGGAGTTAAAAACAGAATCTGGGTTGTTATTATCCCAAACGGATGCGTTTGCTTTTAGATATAAGAAAGCTACGGTAGTAAAGCCTGGAACTTTGGTAGATACTATTAAGTCAGGTGATGTTGTTTATTATGATAAGGCTCAAGCACACGAGGTGATTATTAATGACCAGTCGTATGTGGTTATTCAAGAGCGTGACGTTGTTGTTGTTTTATAGACTTATTTAGTTCTAGTATTGCATTACGGTAAACTTTATCCATATACCTAACGTCATCTTTAAATATAGGGTTGATTTCAGCTGATTCAGCTATTTCTTCTCCGTTTAGCTTCTTATATATGTTGTTAATAGCTCTTTTACCTTTGAAAGTTACTTCATAGAGTCTAGCTTCTTTTCCTTGTTTCTCTCTCCATATATGAATATATCCACGTTCTATTAAGCTTTTAAAACGGGTTGGGTCCCAAGACATAATATTTCCATACTTATGGAAGTGTGTTTTGGTAAATAACCTTTCTGAGTATAGAAAGAACATTATATCTAAATCAGCTACTGTAAACCCGTATTGTTTCTTTGCCCAGTATCTAATAATTCTCCAGTACTTGAGGTAATCGTGAGATGGCTGTATTCTATCGTGAGGTCTCCTTACAATCTTTTTCATATCTTTGCTAAATATATGGCAAAAAAAAAGAAAAACAAAATATGTCCAGCTGGTATAGCTTGGGCTAAAAGAACTTTTGACAAGTATCCAAGTGCCTACGCCAATATGGCTGCTAGTAAATATTGTAAAGACCCTAACTACGGAAAAGGAAAATAATATGAAAGGTGTATCACATTTTAAAAAAGACGGAACTATATATAAAGGCGCAACACATAAGTCAGGCAAAAAATTAATGTCTGGTAAAACTCATACAAAAACAAGTGTTAATTTATTTCACATTAATGAGTTGCCTAAAAAATCACTAATCAAAGCCTATAAACAAGCTAAATTATTAAAATGAGCAAGTTAAGTTTAAAACAAAGAAAGATTGCTAGGTTAGCAATGCCCTTTGATAAGATAACGGGAGCAGATTTTAAATTATTAAAAAAGAAAAAAAATGCCAACAGTAAAAGTAAAAGGTAAGAAAAGAGTATTTCCATACAATGCGGTGGGAAAAGCTCAAGCAGATTCATTTGCTAAGATGAGTAATGGTAAAATTAGTTACAATCCAAACTACGGTATGGAGAAAAAAACTAATTCAGGTTATTAGTGGGAGAGTTAAAGAAATGGCGTGACCAGAAATGGGTTCGTATTGGTACAGACGGTTCTATAAAAGGAGCTTGTGGCACTAGTAAAAACAAGAAGAATCCAGATAGATGCTTGCCTTTAGCTAAAGCAAAGAGATTAAGTAAGAAACAAAGAGCAGCTACTGCTAGAAAGAAGAAAGCTTCTGGCGGCAAGAAACAGTTTGTTGCAAATACTAGAGCAGCTAAAAATGCTTAGAGATAAAGAATGGTATATTGAGCAATACAATCGCAATAGAGAACAAAGTGATTGGATATATAGCTATGAAGAAATAGAAGAGAATGGCTGACAAGAGTAAAATGAAATGTAATGTTGTTAGGCCTAGCGATAGAGCTGGCAAAAAGAAAATGGTCAAAGCTTGTGAAGGTGGAAAAGAGAAGTTGATACATTTTGGGGCTAAAGGATACGGACATAATTATAGTGCTGCGGCACGAAAATCTTTCAAGGCCAGACATAAATGCACGACAGCCAAGTCGAAGTTGACAGCTCGGTATTGGGCCTGCAAAAATTTATGGGCTGGCAAGGGAGGTTCTACAAAAAGTTCCCCAAAAAGTCGAAGAGGAAAATATTAGTTATATTTGTAAAAAATATAAACTATGACATCTATACCATCGGGGACCCAGTTTCAGGGAGTTATTCCAAGCAACGGATATAAGAACAAGAAATCCGCACTACTAAATTCATTATCTCCATTATATACTATAGAGGACATAGCTGCTGCGTCAGGTGGTGGAGCATTAACTGTCGCTACCTTAACTCTTCAAGGAACCACTGCTGCTACAACATCTCAGGCTATATATGGGATTAATGTTATAAATACAGCTACAACTTCTGCTTTGGCAACTAGATTACCTGATCCAACTACAGGCAAGCAAACTACTTTTGTAAATAATTCATCAATGTCTATTTTAGTTTTCCCGTCTGTTACAGGGGGTAAGATTAATGGGGTCATTGATGGATACGCATCTATTCCTAACGATGGCAACCCATATACTTTTTCTTGTGTAGCTAACCCACTACCCGGAGCTTGGGTATGGAGCCCACCTGCAACAGGTCAAATACAACTACCAACAATATCAGTTGCACATACTAACGGTACAGGAACAGCGGCCTATGGGGTTGGAACGACTGGAGCACAACTAATAAATCCATCGGGAGCACAATGGTATGACAATATATCTGTATCAGGGTTTCCTACTTTAACGTTTAATGTTATATCTGGATCAGCTCCTGGGCAAGATTATTGGACATCTATACCTAATTTAACTCCAGCAAGAACAATAACTGCTATTAAAGTGTATACTAACTTTTTAACATCAGATACTAGTATTCCTGGTTTTTCTCCGCAGGTTTTAAGGTATGTGGCTTATGCTCCAAGTGCGTCAGGATATAATAATTTTTCAGCATCTGGAGTTTATTTATCACCTACCGCACCAACTAACCCTCCTCTTTATAATCCAGGATTAGAAGTTGCTCAAGGGCCTTTAAGTACACCTGCAGAGGTAGGGGATGTAGGCACAGTATATAGTATTCAGCCATCCAATACAGTGCAGTTTTCTCCAAGTGACACTGATTTAATTGGTGAAGGTCCTTATGGTTTATACTATCATACTTTTGTAATTAGTTTACCTCAGTTTTTAGCTACCAAGACTTACAAGTTTGACATATTTTTAGAGCACACTTAAAATATTAGTATATTTGTAAAAAAAAGAATTATGGACGGTTTAGAAATGAAATTTGGTCGTGAGATCAATATGAGACCAGACTCTAGAATGGGAATCACCAAGCTAGCTGAAATGAACAGAATGAAGAAAAGATTTGACAAAGTCAGAATGATTGCTGAAGGCAATGAAATGGCTAATGCTAATATTGATTTATTTAAAAAGTAATGGCTATTAAAGAAAGTCAAAGAGGTAGTTTTACTAAGTGGGCTAAGAAAAGAAATATGTCTGTGTGTGAAGCCGCTTCAAAAGTAATGGGTAATCAAAAAGATTATTCAGAAAAAATAATAAAAAAAGCAAATTTCGCAAAGAATTTTGCGTGTAAAAATTAAAGTTATGAAACAAGGATACAACGACAGACTAGATGAGTCATTAGGAATGAAGCACAAAGGGTCACACAAACAATCAATGAAAGATAGAAGAGACGAGTCTAAGGCTATGTCTAAAAAAGAATCTGGTCACGCTTATGGTGGAGACCACTCTATGAAGCACTATCCAAAAAGTGTAAAGGGTCACTTAAGCAAAATGATTAAAAAGTAATGGGTAAAGCTTTAGTTAAATTAGGCTTATGGATTCAAAACACTTGGATTAAGATGCAGTGTAAATGGAACTGGCTTATATCTAAGTTAATGTTTAATGTGGCTTCTTGCCCAAACAAGCTATGCAAATGCAAGGACTAGGAGATTTAGTAGAGGCTGTAACCACTGTTACTGGAGTTAAAAAAGTAGTAGATACAGTTTCTAAAGTTACTGGCAAACCGTGTGGTTGCGATGAGAGACGAGATTCATTAAACAGAAAATATCCTTTTAAAAAATAAAATATGGCATACCAAAGATTACAAGTCACCCGAGCTTTAGAGGTTCATAAAACAAATTCAGGAATAGATATTCCTGATCCAGATTTTGCTGGTATTACAGGGACTATTGTTACATCAGCTACTAATAAATTAACTGTAGCAGCTGCTGATACTTTTACTTCAAAAACAGTTCAGACTGGTTATATAGTAGAAAATGTTTCAACTGGCGCTTACGCTTTAGTTTCAGCTATTGACAGCGGAACACAACTTACTTTAAGTGGTGATATATTTACTACAGCTGGAAACATTTATCAAATATATTCTCAAAGCACAAGAGGGTGTGTATTATATGTTGGTGCTGGAGGTACTATGAGGGTTATTACTGCTGCTGGAGACGAGGTAACTTATCAAGGAGTTCCTGTTGGGGTCTTTTTACCTATTCAAGTTATAAGGGTTGTTGAAACAGGAACAAGTGCATCAGGTTTTATAGCTCACTGGTAATATGAATATTGGCGCTGGAATAGGAATAGGGTTTCAAGAACCTAAGGGGAATCCTTCACCTTCTCCAACCAACCTAATACTACTAGAGGATGGAGTGTTTTTCATAACGTTGGAAGATAATTCTGGATTAATAGCTTTAGAAAATTAAAAAATAAAAAATGGCAAATACTAAAATAAGTGCTTTTCCTCTCGTATTAAATAACGACATAACTCAGTTTTCTGCAATTGCTGGTGTGGGAAATGCTGTTGGAGGAGCAACAAGTGTAAACATAGGAATGAGTGGCTCTAGCTTAGTAAATAGCTTAGAGGCAAAACTAAATTTAGGTTCTTTTTCTTTGGGAACTCTTCCAGTACTAAGAGGAGGAACAGGAGCAAATACATTTACAAACCACGGTATACTAATAGGTAATGCAGCTAATGCTGTATCGGCAACAACAGAACTAGCAAATGGCGAGTTATTAATTGGTAGCACAGGAAATGCTCCCGTGCCGGCTACATTAACACAAGGCACAGATATTTCAATTGCAAGTGCGTCCGGAGGTATAACCATAAATCACGGGTCGGTGTCAAATGTGCCAGGAACTGGATCAACTTCTTTAAATTTTGGAGACACCTTTACATCTATC
>Ga0209337_1001169_pt1 | contig 20264 bp, 20 predicted proteins | sample LinPmetageLP53_FD_184044 | JGI IMG/M metagenome (GOLD analysis project Ga0209337, IMG submission 184044) | Marine viral communities from the Pacific Ocean - LP-53 (SPAdes) (version 2) | ecosystem: Environmental > Aquatic > Marine > Oceanic | place: Pacific Ocean | collected 2010-02-08 | reverse complement strand
TTGACGCGGTAGAGATTAACCTCTGGCTTACAGGGCGCGGTGACGTTGGGTCGCTAAAGACTAAGTCAGCTCAGCTTGCGCGGGACGTAAAAAATAGGTTTAGCAGTAAGGTAGTATCGGAAACGATTAAGCGGCGAATTACGCAACGACTCAAAGGGCTACAGAAGTCGGGTATTACCGAGGGTGTCGACGATGATATTGCGCCTCATATCTTGCACCACTGGCTCTGGGACCGCGCAAAAGACTTAGAGACCACCCATAAAGGGATGTATAAAGCGCAGGTGCTGGCGCAAGAAATTGACGATGAGCTTCGGGGGGCGATGGAGTTTTTGGAGAACGGTCGGTCCGTCATCTATGGACTCAACAAGCCAAACTTTGCCACCTTTATTCACGAGATAGGCCACGTCATGCGTCGGGACTTGAGCGAGGTTCAGATGGACACCGTCGTCAAGTGGCTCAATGATACGGAGGGTGTGAGCGTTTCAGCGAAGGGCGGGCGATTTGACGGTACCGCAGAGATGGTCACAGAGGCAGAAGAGAAGTTTGCGCGCGCGTTCGAGGAATACATACGCACCGGTGTGGCGGCGAAACCGTCGCTGAAGCAGGTGTTTGAGCAGATGAAGCAGTGGCTGATCGGTATCTACGGATCACTAAGCGGCCTCGACGTGACGGTCACCCCCGATATTCGCAAGGTGTTTGATGAGCTGCTGGGTAATGAGCCAGCGAAGCAGCCGTTTCTTCGGAACATAATGAAGACTGTGCGTGACGAGATCACGGGGGATTCACTGCGTAACAAGGGGACTCGCTACAACTTGTTCAAAGACCTGGCACGAGAGTCCCGTAGGTTGGGTCATGACATAAGCCACGTGGATCTCGTGAAGCAGTTTGACGAGTCTGCTGCGGCAGACGCTGCTGCGCGGGGGGTCGATAAGAAGGATGGGTTAGGCAAGATTACGCTACCTGGACCGGTCTACATGGCGGGGCGGTTCCCCGAGGGCAAGGCCGAGTTTGCCGCGGCTGATTTAGTTAGGTTGACTGAAGAGGTAATAGGCGCGTCGCTTTTAGCGAAAGCACCTGGTCCACGCATGGCTCTAAGCGCGCGGCGAGAGGCCATTAAAGAGATGACTCCGACCCAGATCATCGACAACTGGGTGTCAAGCGGGGAGTTTGCTGGAGTCAAGAAGTGGGTGCGTAGTATCTACTTGGGCGGTGACGCGGTGGAAGACATGCGTAACTTACCTGAACCGATACGCCGCTCGATTATCGCGATGCCAAAAGAGCTTGAGCAGACAGTCGGCGACGTGATCAAACTAATCACTACGGGTGACTTTGATTCAACGGTAGCGTATATCACAGGTGATCTGGTCAACTTCGCCGATAGTGGTCGCCCCGCGATTAGTTCGGGTCACGACATGATGGGTTCGGTTTTGATGCAGATGAAACGCTTTTTCGACCCTGCGCAGGGGCCGCTAACCTCGGCCGAGTTGAACGCATTGATAGATTTTGCTGAGTCGATTCATGTTCATAAAGGCACGTTGGAGTACACGCAGATGCGGGCAAAAGCCGAGCTGGTCACCTCTGCCTTGGCCAAGATCAAGTCGGATTCTGCCGCCAGCCCGTTTATATCGGAGGTTCTAAAGGCAGCAGGGGTGGCTCCTGGGCGTCAGCTTTTACCGAATATCTTTGGTGCCCCATCAAAGGCAGGTCAGCCTGGTAGCCTCATTGAGTCGTTGATGTACGCATCGGGTGTAAGTCGTCGGCCCCCCGCCGGTCTGGGGCGCGCAACAAAGCAGTTTGATCTGCAGTTCTTACCCGCGGCTCAGCGCATGGATTCTGCGCATATATTTACGCAGCTTTACTCAGACTTAGTCAGTCCGTCCCTATTCAAAGGCGATCCGAAGGTAGCGAACCGAGTAGTGGTTCTTATCGCTGGTCACGGGAAAGCGGCGAAGGCGATGTCTACTTGGGCGAAGATGGGTATTGTGACTGACGCACAAACAGCATCAGCTTTTAAGCGTTGGGTTTCTGGTGAGGTTGTAGAGTCCGAAGTCGATATGCTTCGCGTGTTGCAGTTGTACCAAGTACATGGCTATAGCCCGAACTTCGTGAAGGGTATGGACCTTTACGGGTTGGATTTGTATGTCCCGAAAGCGGCACGTAGGCGGTTGTCTCAGGCGTTGATACGTGCGACTGACCCCTCTGTAAGTGACTTGTTGAAGGGCGACTTTTTAGAGGCTATCGGCGGGGGTACCGCAGTTACGACGGACCCACTTGCTATGGGGCTGGCGTGGTCGTATCGCTACTCAAAGACACGGATGGTTCGCGGCCACTTTGTAATGAAGTCACGCTACTTCACGATGAACACGTTTGACCACTACAATCAAATGGCTTTAGTGACGGGCTTTCGTCCTGCGTTTGTGTCGACTATTAGGATGATGGATCAGAACGCGATCTCAAACCCTCTTGGTCAGGCAGTTGTCGTTGCGGCGAAAAAGCTCGGGTTCCCCAAAGCGGGTGAGGCAATCAGGAAGCAGCTACAGAAAGCAGGTGACAAGGGCGCGCATTGGGCTGGAGCGATCTTGATGGGGTCTAAGTGGCGGTTAGAGGTCAACGACATTTTAGAGGGGCGTCGCATCGTATACTCTCTTGGGGGAAACCCCACTTCGGCGAAAGTTATACGGGACGTTGCTCTACAGGAAGGGATCTTTTCCAGCTTCGACACGGCCCAGTTGGGCACAAAGATTCAGAAGTCACTCGACCTATTGCTGAAGCAGGCGAAAGAAAACGACCCTGATATGGCGCTTCGGTTGAAGCGGTTTCTCTCCTTAAACGATTTCCCGCGTGTGGCGGCCGATATAGCGGAAGCCTGGTCTGAGCGCGAGCGATTGGGCGCGATGGTTACACTCATGGAGATGGGCATTGATGCCCGTACTGCTGCGCGAATCACGATTGACGCGCTGTATGACTATGCGGGTTCCATGTCGAAGTGGGATCGCCACTGGCTGATCAACCTGGTGCTACCGTTTTGGGCTTTCCAGAAGAACGCGAACCGCCAGATAATGGACACGGTGTTTAGCCCGAAGGGCGCGTATCGTCTGGGCGTTATGCGGAGATCCTACGAGCACGGGCTCGACTTACTCAGTGACATGCTGTACTACGATATGGTCGACGAGTACGGGATCGATACAGAGAATATGTCGATTGAGTTGAGCGACACCTATTACGGCCTCAAAGAAGCGTTAGAAGAACACTATGGCTCGGCCGATGCGATCCCCGATGATGTTCGTCGCGACTTTGAGACTTGGGTGTCGGGTAAGATGAGAGCGGGTGCCTTGGAGTCGAGTGCCCTGTTTACCGGTGACAAGATTAAACGTCTCCTGATGGCTACGGGTACTCTGGAGTTGTCGCGGTACTACGTGCCCAAACCTGCAATGTCTTCACGTAGAACGTTTCGCCGCGACCGTCCGGGTCTTGCTGTACCGCACACCTACAGAGAGAACATGAGAAAGTGGATCAACGGTATTCGGAACAACACACCGGACACGCCATATACCTTTGTCATGCTACCTGAGCCGTTTTACACCGCAGCGTTTCACCACATGGGGTACACGGCAGCCACGATGATTCTGGCCGCCGAGGGCTTGGTCAAAGCGCCGTTGTCGTTGGTAACTGAGGGCGACAGTACCGACGATTTGGTTCAGTCGATGGGTGTTTTAGGTGAGGTGTTCAGCCCTCAGAGAGCGCCGGTTCCCAGTGAGCTTCTTGCGTCTTACGGCTTGGAAAAAGCGTCATACCCGCAAAAGCTGCACCCGTCGTTAGTGGCTATTGCAGAGGCATCGGGGATTGACACGTTCGCCACGACGCCGTCGGAAGACCCGTTTACGAAGGAGGCAGAGCGTAAAGATGCGCTTGAGCAGGGGCGGCCCGTGGCGGAGTTCGCGGGCACGATTAAAGAGGCGCGCTATTATATGATGCCAGGGATACCTCGTCTGCTCTTTGTCAATACTCCCATCGGCGAGCTTAACTCGATACTTATGAAGTCTCGCGTGACTCCACTGGAGCAGGCCGCGGCGAAGGGAGAGTCGATTCTTTGGGCACGTCGCGTCACCGGGCTTGACACCGAGGATGTCTACCCGAGCCGCACGGTGGCGGGTGAGAGTAGGCGTGCCCGCAATGAGAAGGGGTCAGAAAAAGTTTACGACGCTGCACGGAAAGGGCGGCAGAAACGTCCGGGTGATAAGTAATGCCGCGGTTCTCTGACTACTTACGTCGAGGGTTTGGTCGAGGCTCGGAGAACCGGCTGCTTACGTGGCGGAAAGGCTCCGCTCGGGTCGTGGCTGCTGGCCCCCTACTAATGGCTGATGGCCTACTTCACTTACGCGGAGGTATGCGCTTCAACCATGAGTCGGTATCTATTACCAACAGCCCCTACAAGGTCAAGCCTACTGACTATTTCGTGGGTGTTGACACGTCACACGGCGCTATTACTGTTGAGCTTCCCGAGTCATCCTCAGTAGGTGCGGGGTTTACTTTTTTCCTCAAAGACGAGGGTGGCAGGGCCGCAGCCAACAACATCACAGTCACGACACCGATACGGGAAACGCTCGAAGGGTCGGATCGCTTGATTGTAACCACGGGCTATTCGAGCTATCAGTTATATACCAATGGCATCAACTGGTTCGTATTTGGCTGATACCGAGACCTTCCAGGGTGCATTTAATGTTAAGCTACAAACACGAGTGTCTTTCGGGGGTCTTTTATGATCAAATCTTATACTCACTTCGGCTACTCGTATCACCACGGTAGCACGTCGCCGGCAAATATCACAACTACATATCAGGTGTTCCCTGTTACGGTTGACACGACAAACTCGACCAACTCCGCCAGTTTCCCTGATGACTGCAACATTCAGTCTATCGAGTTTGAGGTCACCACGGTGGGTCACGGTACTTCAATCACGACATACTTGGCGCGCGATTCCGCGGGTAACATCCCAATCACGAACCCGTCCACTGAAAATATCACGGTTGGCGTCGGGGCTGCGACGAAAGGCGGAGCAATCTTTTCTGACGAGATTGACTATCACTTCGATGGCGGCACCGGTGCGGGCACAGCGATTACAGGCACCTCTCGTGGTACCATATACGTTGTTGCTAAGAAGACGGACACGTCTGGAGCAGACGCGACAGTCACTAACATCCGCGTCAACTGGAGAGCATAATGGCTGGTAGTATTTGGCAACGGAATATCGACGTCGATGCAGACGGCAACGCCACAGTCAACGGTGACTTGACCGTAAATGGTGCAACGACGACGATTGCGTCGACCAACACCGTCATCGCCGACAAGCTCATTGAGCTGGGCAACGGAACCAGCGGCACTCCTTCAGGCGATGCCGGCGTCATTGTAGAGCGCGGCTCATCGGCTAACGCGGGGTTAGTCTGGGACGAAAGCGCCGACAAATGGGTTGCTTGCACGACGTCGGCTACCGGCGGCAGTAGCGGTGACCTGACTTTGACTGACGCAAACCTCTCCTGCGCCGACCTAACTGCGTCGGGAGACATCATCCTTGATGATGGTGGGTCGCTGAAGGAAGCAGGCGGCACAGCCGCAATTACGATTGATGCCTCGGGTAACGTGACCAAGTTGGGCCAAGATTCTATGTCGAGCGGCGACGTTCTGACCTGGGATGGCGCGAAGTTTGTTGGTGAATCACCCACTGTTGGTGACATCACGGGTGTTACTGCGGGCGTAGGGCTTTCCGGGGGTGGGAGCAGCGGGACGGTAACGCTTACCCTTGACTTGTCCGAGCTAAGTGCGATCACGCCCACCGCTACCGACAGTTTTGCCACACTGGACTCGGACGGCGCGGCGGAGCAGCGCACGACCATTACCGCCTTGAGCGCGCTCCAAGCGGGAGCGGCTGCCGCTACCGGATTGACAGCCTCTTCTGGTGTCCTCACTGTTAGTGACCTCCACTCCGTTGGTGTCAGCGGCGCTGCCAACCAACTCATCACCGATGATGGCGATGGTACGGTCACCTCCGAGGGCAATCTTAGCTTCGACGGCTCGACCCTGGCAGTGACGGGCGCACTTAGTGCAACAACCACGGCGTTTGTAGGCACGGATCTTACCATTGACGGCGGCGACGTCTTTTTTGGGAATGGGCAGCACGCTACGCTCTCTCTTGAACCGACCGCCCATAACGCAGTCGGAAAGAACCTTGTATTGACCGCTGGCGCTACTACCGCGGGGACAACAAACAACATTGCTGGTGGCGATGTCATTATTGCAGGTGGTCAAGGTAAGGGGTCTGGTGCCGGCGGTGACATCATCTTTAAGACGGCCAATGCCGCTGGTTCTGGTAGCTCACTAAATGCTACTGCTACCGCACTGACGATTAGTGATGACTTGTCTGCCACGTTTGTTGGAGATGTTGTTTGCGCTGAGAGTAAGGCACTCAAGTTTGGGAGCAATGCCATCTTGTCCGACAGTAGCGGCACAATGACGCTCTCAAATGTCGATGCGTTGGACGCTACAACTGAAGCGACAATCGAAGCCGCGATTGATACGCTCTCGAACCTCACGACAACTGGTACGATTGGCACAGGCGTTTGGCAGGGGACTGCTGTAGCCTCTGCTTACCTCGACGCTGATACGGCCCACTTGTCTGGAGTGCAGACGTTTTCTGGGGCCAAGACTTTCTCGGCTGATGCCACGTTTAGCGGCGACACAAACACGTTTGAGTCAGCGAACGCTACAGACCCGCTGCTCATTATCAAGAACACCACGAATGACGCTGACGGCGCTCGCCTTCGCTTCGTTAAGGACAAGGGCGCTGCGGGTGCAGCAAATGATGAGTGCGGTGTCATTGAGTTTGTTGGTGACGATGCCAACCAAGACCAAGTTCAGTTTGCTAAGATCGCTGCCATCGTCAAGGTACATACCAATGGTCAAGAGGGTGGCGAGCTTATTTTTGAGGTGGCCTCCCATGACGGTGAATCCCAGCCTGGCCTTGTCATTTCTGATGGTGACGCCGAGGATGAGATTGACGTAACTATCGGTAGTGGTGCTGCATCTTTGACTACGGTATCGGGTGATCTGACCGTAAGTGGTGGTGACATCCTCATCGGTGGAGCAACCCCGAAGCTGACCATCGGTGATGCGGGTGCAGAAGACACCATGCTGGTCTTTGATGGCAACGCTCAAGACTATCGTATTGGTTTAGACGATGGGACGGACACTCTTGAGATTGGTGTAGGCGCAGCACACGGCACCACGCCCGCGATTGTGGTTGATTCGGCGGCAAACGTTGAGGTTCTTGGAACACTGAGTATCAATACGGCAATCGCGGACGAAACGGTTTCAGGTGTGACCGCGTTCTTTACTGCTGGTGAAGCCTTAGAACGAGGCGAAGTCGTCTACTTCAAGGCCAGTGACAGTAAGATGTGGAAAGCCGTTGCGACTGCCGCAGCTACATCTCGTTGTGTCGCCATGGCGGCTGATGACATAGCTGGGGATGCAGTGGGCAAGTTTCTGCTTCAAGGGTTTCTCCGCGATAACGGTACCTTTCCGGCTTACACTATAGCTGGGGCGCTCTATACACCTGAAGCAGAGACATCGAGCCAAAACGTGCCCGAGCAGACCGCGCCCGATACGGACGGCGACTTCGTACAAGTCCTCGGATGGGCTGTGACAGCGGATATGGTTTACTTCAATCCAAGCAACGACATCATTGAGGTCGCCTAATGGCTGACATCGAAGCAATAGATGGCGTAGCCGCTGCCGACGTTGAGGCGGTTAACGGCGTGGCAAAGGCCAACATCCAAGCCATCAACGGATGTGGTGTACCCGCAGCGGGGGCATCGCTGTGGACCTTGGTGGGCGAAGATGGTGGTGTGGGTACGGCACCCGCATCCGATCTTAACGATTGGACTTGTTACGTTTCTGGCAGCATGGGAAGTTCCGACTACACCAACATCGCGTATGGAAAAGATGGTAGTGGAAATCCATTATGGGCAGTCACAGACTCGAACGGTAACCGTGAGCTTCGGGTTTCATCCGATCCGACGAATACTGGTGGGTGGTCAGATATGAACGCGACGAATACTTTACAGGGGGTTGCCTGGGGCAACAATGTTTGGATCGCTGTAGGCAAGAACGGCCTGGTTTATCGTTCAACTGCGGGAACATCGGGTTGGACCTCTTTAGACATGTCAGGCGTTACCGGGTGGTCGAGTGGTGTCACCATCTATGAAGTGGTGTCGGATGGCGCTGGGGAATGGATGTTTGCTCAGGGCATGAATGTTTTTCTATCCACTGACGATGGTGCATCCTGGGCGCGGGTGGTGAACTTCGCAAGCTGGGGAGGTACGGACTTGTCTGGTTATACAGCCTATTCGATGGCATACACAGCCAGCCGATGGTCGGTCTTCTTGCGCGCTACGGGGAACTCACGGGTCTATCATGCGGCGGCGGCTGATACGTCAGCTTGGACCATAGCCCAAGTCGGTGGTGCCGATGCGACCGCCCAGGCCATCGTCAGCCAAGCAGCCCGACGCATGGCAGCGGGTGATGGAACGGTGATTATTGTCACTAGCAACGACACGTCACGCAGCACAGACGGTGGACAGAATTGGACAAAGAACTCCAACGACTTACCGCGAACCGATGCCCGCGATGTCGCAACCGATGGGTTGGGTAACTGGATTGTGGTGCATGACAGCGGGCGGGTGAGCATCAGCACAAACAACGGCGATAGCTGGGCTGAGCAAACTGGTGCCCAAGACGGTGGAAGCAATACCAATATGAGATTCCCAACCGGCGGAAGCAATGTTGAGAACCTGGAAGCCGTCGCCGCGAATGTTTACCTCCCCGTATAGGATATTACAATGAGTACAAATCTTAAAACAGCTCGATTCGATACTGAGACTTTGACCTATAAGATTGTCTCGGATACGGCACTGACTCATGCGTCAATGGACGACGTGACTGCATCGTCGGGGTTTTTGCATAGCATCACGGTCGTCAACGGCGCAAACGCTGGGTATCTCAAGATTACACTCACGGAAGCAACGGTAGTTGTCAGCACCACGGTGCCTGATATTATGATTAAAGTGCCCGCGAGCACGACTGTTCGCGTCACAATACCGAGTGGTGTTGCGTTTACCAAGTTAAGTTTATGGCAGACGACCCTGAGCACCGACGTCAACAACGCGTCAATTGCCGCTGCGTTTAATGTTACACTGGTCACAACATAGGAGGCCATCATGGCTGTTACAGTTGCAGATGTATCCAACCCATTAGCCACTAAGCTCGTCATTGACGCGGCCACAGACACGAACAGCAACGCGGCGGAAGATAACGTTACAGGTGCCGCGGGTATCATGTACTACGTTCAGATTGACAACAAGAATAACGCTGCGGCGACGTATGTAAAAGCGGGAGACGTTGCTAACGCTACGCCGTCAACGACGTCCGCTGATTGGGTTTTTTACGCGGCGGCATCTACTAAGACATCGTATGTAATCGAAACCGGTGTGGCGTTTTCCACTGCCTTGTCCTTTTGGGGTACATCAACGGCGGCTAACGGCTCGGCGGCGACTACTGTTGCGCAAACGGACCCCGGTAACCCGGTCACAACTAAGATTCTCACTACATAGGGGAACCCATGAAAGCCTTACTTAAAACATTCTTCGATTCTCAGCATCGAATCTCGTGGCGTAGGCTCGCAGTCCTCGCATTAGGTACAGCCCTTCTCGCTTTGGGAATGCTCGACTCAACCCAGTGGTTGTATCTTGGGCTTGCTTACATTGCGGGTGATAGTGCCGAGAAAGCCATGGCTGCGCTGAGCAAGAAGTAACTTATGGCAGCAACGCTCAAAGCTACCGGGTTTCATGGTGCTGTAGACTTTAAGATCGTAGAGGTCTCAAACATGCAGACGGCAACAGAGGTCCAGTCGAACGTCACTGGTGGTCCAGGTCGGTTGTTTAACGTGTACCTGGACGGCACAGACGCGTCGGCAGACTACTGGGTGAAGTTGTATGACGGTGCCGACCCCACGCCGGGTAGTTCCGTACCGCAGTTGATCATCAAAGGTAAGGCATACACGCGTGAGTGGTTCCAGATACCTTACGGGTTTGCTTTTACCCAGTTGAGTATCTGGGCGACCAGATCAGCTAATCAGACAGATACAACGAGCTTGACCGGCTTAGCGACTGTTCGCTTGACGTGTAGCTGAGCCATGGCAATCACACGATCCACTACAGCTACAGCACTTGCGGGTACCCTGGTCGTTGACTTAGTCGCGAACGCGGGAATCAAGAACAACGTTACAGGTAATACCTCTGGTCGAATCTACCTGGTCGACATTGATAATACGGCGAATACGACAGATTCGGTGTATCTACGCATCGCGGACGCGGCGAGCATCGGTTCGGTGGCCTCTGACCATACTTGGATGTTCTATGCGCCTGCCGGGCAGCGACTCTCTTACGCCATCCAAGAGGGCGCGTTGTATGCTGCGGGTGTGACTACCTGGTGCACGTCGAATCCAGCCTCGGGTAATGGAACAGCCCCAACCAGCTCCGTCGTAGTTCGCTTGGTAGCGTCATGATCGAAATGGACACCATCATCCAGATCCTCGCGGCTCTTGGCGCAATCGTCCTTGCGGTCTTCGTAGGGAAGAGTGGTTGTGGAAAAAAGAAAACCAAAAAGCCTGATGCGCCGCCTAAGAATCTTGTGGCTGATGCTGCTCGCGATAATATCCAACAGACTTTCGAAGAAGAAATAGACCGGGTGACCTCGGCTCTAAACGAGGCCAACACCGCAGCCCAGCTTGCGGCCTTGGGTAATGCCCGTAAACGGTCGCCCAAAGAATGATCCTATTACTGCTATCGGGATTAGCTTGGGCTGTAGACATGCCTGAACGCCTGCCCCCCATCGCCGACGTGCCTGGCCAGTGCGGCATGACCTACCCGATTGAAGTGGGTAAGGGCATAGCGCCGTCCATCCTGGGTCAAGATAGCAAAGCCTTGTGCTCGGCTATTGCTGTTCCATTGTCCGATTATTCGGATTTGCTCGCAACTGAGTCTTGGGGAAAGGCGGTCTCGGAAAGATACACGATTGATACTACTGCTTTGAAGGCTGACCGGGATTGGTATAAAGTCAAGTTAGAAGAGGCAAACAAGCCACTACCCTTCCTTGAGAGACCAGGCACCCAGCGTTGGTTGGGAAGGATTGAGACTCTTGTGACTGTTGGAGTTGTTACAGTAGGGTTAGGTACCGCATATCATTATAGTTCTGGAGGATTCCGATGAGCGCAGATAGCTTGCCTTCATGGCTCGATACAAAACTTTTTATCTGGGTTGTTGGTATGATCTTCTTTGCTGGCGGTGGCTGGATGTCTTTGGACAACCTCGGTCTACGAGTCAACAAACTTGAGATGAGCCAAGATGGTGTCCGTGAAGACATATCTATTATCTTGCAGAACCAGGCTCGGATGTGCCAAGCAATGAATATCAACTGTGACTAAGCTCCCAGTCCTGCTTGATTATGTCGCGTCCCTTGGCCACGCAGTGTTCACTAAGGGCGAGTACAACCTGAACATCATTGGCATCCGTACTGTAGCCAGCGATGCTAATACCTTCGATGATCGCATCTGCCTCGTCTACAGGGACGAAGTTGGGTGGGTAACGCGTACATGGCCAGCGACGACGGACCCAGGCACGTATTGGCGGACGCACCCGATGAACGTCGATGGGACTGCCATCTTGAAGCCCGGCCAGTATCGCGGCGCGTACAAAATCGGCTTGCACCGGGGGTATGACGCTCTCGTTCAGCGCAAAGCCGTCACGGTGTACCGAGACAAGAATCGGGACGAGACTCTGGACATGGCCCCTTCAACTGCCCAAGAAGGGATGTACGGAATCAACATCCACAAATCGGGCAGAAAAAAATCTACGCAGGTAAATCGGTTCTCAGCCGGCTGCCAGGTTTTCGCAGAAGAAGCCCACTTCGACGAGCTTATGAGCATCGTGTACTGCGCCAAAACAAAGTGGGGCGATAGCTTTACCTATACCCTCGTTGACCAGCCGGATTTCTAATGGATGAGCAAGTCGTAGCCGATAGTGCCAGCAGTATAGTCACTGCCCTGCTGGAGTATGGTGCTATGGGCATCTTTGCCATTTACTTGATTGCTACCAACTGGTTCGCTCAGAAGCGCATTGACCAGATGACTGACACGATTGCAACTCAACTGACGGATCAGACAGCGAAGTTAGACGCGATCATCAAGAGCAAAGAAGAAGACAAGCTCAAGAAAGACATCGCCAAGATGATCGAAAACAAGGATGTGTAGCTAAGTACGCTTAGACCAACGACCTGGCCCGCTGCGCGCGGCGATGCGTGCAAGCTCACCAAGCTCAAGCAGTGTGGTAATCCACTCTTCGTACCGCTGCGGTTGACCCTCGATTTTTACTGGTGCAGCAAAGAAGGCTTCGGACATTCCCTTTACGTGCCGCATAGTGGGTAGGCGCACACCTGATTCAAGCCGACACACTTCGGGCTGAGATAAGGAAGCGCGGCGGGCCAACTCAGCCAAGCTCCATTGCCTACTTGTTCTATTGTGGCGCATAAATCGAATAAACCCGTTGTCTGACTCGGCCATAGTAATTCCCCTTTGGTACACCAGAACGGTAGCCCAGTTTAACCACATCGTCAACTTTAACTGTTGACACACTGGTAATGACGAGGTAACAATGACTATCCAAGAGGGCCATATCAATGTGGACACAACCGCACTTTCGCTACTTCGTCACCGCCGAAAATCAGTGGGACTATCTACGTCATTTTGAGTATTTGGTTCCCGGTGTGCTGGCTTATGCTCGTGAGCCTTACTACTCCCGAGGCGAGCAGAAATACAAGCGGGTTCGTATTGAGAAGGCGACTGAGCATCAACTGGCTTCGATGAGTGAGTGTGAGTTGTTCGTGCCTCTGCACGGTGCGTGGTTGGTTGAGTTGGAGCTACGCCGTTGTCAGATGACGTACGATTTCACGGCTCGCGGCGTTGGTGGTATCGCCCCGTGGACGGACGAAGGTAAGGTGGCGCTGGTTGCTCGTGGACGCGAGTTAGTTGATGATGCGGTTCAGCGAGGCGAGCTTCGAGATCATGTTCCCGCGCTGGCAACAAGCTACCAGACTGCGGGGGTCGCATGGACGAATAGTCGGCCTTGGACACTGAATACCTGGAGCTGCGGTAGCGGTAAGACAGCGGGTGCGCTGATGAGCAGTCTCACCTATGCTGGGCCGGTACTCGTTGTTTGCCCCGCGAAGGCGCGTCATGTGTGGTGGTCGCAGACACAAGAGTACACGCACCTAAAGCCCTTCCGTGTTCGGCCTAAGTCGGGGACTCGGAAGAAAGACCAGACCTTCGACGACTACATAGACGAGTGCAGGGAAATGTCACGGCGACCCCTTGTTGTTATCGGGGCTGAATCGTTGACCGACAACCTGGACATCGCTCGGATGCTTCAGCCTACCGTGCTGATCTTGGATGAGATTCACACGCACGGCAGCACGAAACGATGGACTGCTATACAGGAAGCAGATGGTGAGGTTAGCTTTGAGCGCCGTAAGACAAAGGCGAGTGGGCGCGCTGACTCTAAGGTCGACCGAGAGAACCGTGCCGTCGCTGTGATGGACGTGAGCCGACTCAAAAGCCTACGAGTGAGGATAGGGCTGACCGCAACGCCGCTGGATGATGGTAGGCCACGCAGGTTGTGGAGCCAACTGGACTTGCTATCACCGGGAGGGTTCAGTCATTCGTATGGGCGCTTTGCTACCCGCTATTGTGACGCAAAGCCGGGTACTTACGGTGGGTTAGACGATAAAGGTAGCAGTAACCTCGACGAGCTACGCAACCGCTGCAGCTTCTTGATGCACGAGGTTCCTTACTCGGAGAGTCACGCTGAGCTACCCGACACGCGGGTTCAAGTGGTCTACTTGGACAACGATGAGCTTAATAGGGCCGACCGATGGAGCGACGAGGCTACCTTCGGGCAGGCGCTCAAGAAGATGGCACGGGAGATGCGTTCAGGTGGGGTCGAAGCCCGCGAACGCGCTGTTGAGGCCCGCTTGGCGGAAGCGTGTAGCCGAAAGCGTAAGTATGTTGTTGATGAGGTGCTGCAAGGTCTCCGTGGTGGGGGCAAGGTTGTTGTGTTTACCGCTCGCCGCCGAGAAACAGAGCTATGGGCGCACCAAATACGCCGGGCAGTGGGTCGCGGCGACGAATCTCTTGGCAAGGTTCCAGTCTGGTCGGCTCATGGTGGGGTACCGGAGAACGAACGGGATGATATGGTCGATTTGTTCCGGCAATCCACCGATGCGTGCTGCTTAGTGGCCACAGGGCAGAGCATGGGCACGGGTGTTGACGGGATGCAGACTGCGAACCTTGCCATTTTCGCCATGCTGCCCTGGAAGCCCGGTGATTTTACCCAATGGAAGGGTAGGTTTGACCGATTGGGTGGTTGCCCGACGTTACTCAAGGTTGTCGTGGCTTCGGGTACCTATGACGAGCGGGTGGTCGACATTCTGGTCGAGAAGTTCGGGCCGATAGAGCAATTCCTTGCAGCCGACGAGCTTCGGGGTCTGGATAAGAAACTTTTAGGTGTTGAGGACCGCGACGCGCTGCTCGATTCCATCGTCACCAAGTTGGGGGTGAAGTAATGGGTAATGTTTTGATTGACGCGGGCCGTTCGGCTTCTGGCTGGTCTCGTATAGGCACATTCTTTAGGTGCCCGCAGTTATTTGCGTACGGTGAGCGTCTTGGCCTGGAGATGATCCCTGCCAGTGCGTTGACGCGCGGTTCGATGGGTCACATCATGCAAGCACACCAACATGCCATCTGGGGTTCCCGTCAGGGCGGTGTTTGGGTGGATGATAAGTGGCACGACGACGAGTTGGCGTTTCTCTCCCCCGAAGACGCCGTCACAACGTGGTGCGACGCTAATGGTGGGCACGAGCACCTGGATAGGATGATTGAGACGTTCCGCCGCTACATGGCGGTCAACCCGGAGTCACCTGGGCGTGTCATTGCCGTCGAGTACCCTGTAACTGCCGTGCTTGGTGAGAAGGACGGTACTTGGGGTCTTTGGGTCGTCGCTCTTGAGGATGCGAAGTTTGATCGCCGTGCGACGAAGGTAAAAGCATGGGACGGGGGCATCATACGGCCGTCACCGCTGAACTGCCCCGGTCACCCGGACTCAGGCAAGGCAGTTGTCCTCACCCGCCGCCTGGACATGGCTACGTCTGACCGCACAGGCCGCGCGTTCATCTGGGATCACAAGCATCAAGCTCGGGTGTCTCTGGGCCGGAGCGTTGACGGCTACGCTATCGACGGTGGCTTTGCTGCGTTCCGTATTATGGGCAAGCAGATGTACGGGTCTAAGTTTGGTGGTGTTGCGCTCAACTTGATTCAAACACAGGAGCCATGGCGCATCGCGCGACCGATGGTGCCACCAACACCGCACCGCGACTCACACTTTGCTGAGATGCTGTGGCGTGCTGAGCACGCGTTGGCTCGCTTAGACGTCGACAACCCAGACTTTTGGACCTGGCCCAAAGTGCAGCATGAGACCGCGTGCGTCACTCGATACGGCCCATGCAAAGGACTACAGCATTGTTTCTACGGAAAAGCTGCCGTGGTTTGACCCGGCATCAGTTACTAACCCAACCGCCCCCAGGATTTACATGAGCGAAGCACACCCCACTGTTATGATCTCCGTCTACGGACAGCCTAAAAAGAAAAAGACCAGCGATGCCTTGGCTGCGTTTCCTACTGCGTTGTTTCTCGGCGTGCCTTCTGCGGTCACACTCGTGGCTCAGAATGAGTTGGGGTACACCCCTACGGTACACCCGCAGTCGCCGCAGACACTACCTGAGCTGGTCCAGATGCTGACGCAACTAAGCCAAGACCCGGCATCGCTAAAGCCCTACGGTGCGTTGGTTATCGACGACGCGAGCCATCTGTGTAAGCAGTCAATGTTGATGTGGGAGGAACAGGCACCCAAGGGACGCAGCGGCAAGACGGATCGGTTCTTCCAGTATCAGCAGCTAAACCGACACCTGCTGCAAATGTCCTCGTTATCGCGGCACTTGGGTGTTCACCTGGTGCTGACGTTCCATGAACGAGACCCCGGCACGAACGGTGACGGCTTCTTCTGCGCGGGTGGACCCGACGTACCCAGCCGCAACCAGGTCAAGACCATCCCGGCGTGGTGCGACATAAACGTACGTGCGATGGTAGACCCCACGTACCCGGACCCGTGGTTCCCCGGCGTGTACTACTGCGACCCAACTGACCCCGAGTGGATCACCGGTGACCGCACAGGTGTATGCACTCGGCGTACCCCAGGAAACCTGCGGGAGATACTGCGCGCAAGCCAGTCGGAATACCACCTTGCCAGGATTCCCGGCCTGGAGTGGCAGGATGATGTTGCAGATATTGTTGCCTCGCTTATTGTCGAGGGTGTACCCGTGAAGAAGGCCATTCAGCAAGCAGTAGAAGGGAGAAATAGTGACCCACTACACTTGCGTTGGGCTTGCCAAGACGGTATAGCAAGAGGAGTGCTGAACAAACAAGCTCAGCGGTCTATGTTTGACTTCACAACGGAGGCGGTTGAGACAAAACAACTGGCCCCACCACCTCCGCCACCAATCTCATAGCGACAGTCTCGTCGCACCCACCGGACAATCATGTCCATCACAACAAAACTAAGGAGTCCTCGTGACTACTTTCCAACTCCCAGGCAATGCAATGCAGGGAATCTCATCCTTTGGCTCCCGTCCCCCCGAGGCGGGCTTCTACACCGTATCTATCGTTGAGGTAGAGAAGAACCCCCGAGACAAACCCGGTAAGCGCCGTGTCCATGTCCAGTTCGAGAACGGCTTTAAGATGTTCGACTTCTTGAGCATCCCGTTCAACGACGACGGCACACCCATTGTGGGTTTGTCGGATAAGCAGGTGCGTGGTCAGCTTGCTGCCTTCCGCACTATGCTGGAGTCTTTGGGCTACACCGGCCCCGAGATTGAGGGAGGCACCATCACTGATGACTGGTTGCTTTCGTCTGCGAATGGTGGTCGCAAGGGCTACGTCGAGTTCGTGCCTGGTATCCAAGGTATTCAAGGTTCGTACAGTTCCGTTGAGCGTTGGATGAACAAGGCGCAGTTTGACTCGCTTGTTGAAAGCGGTGCCGTTGTGGCGTCCGCCGATGCGTCGCCAATGATGACACCACCTGCTGCCGCACCTCCGGTGAATGGTAGTAGTGTTGCAGCACCCGTCCCTGGTGGCGTGGCATTGCCTCCACCACCATCGGCAGCGCAGTTAATCGTCAGCTAACTTTTTGGTCGAGAGTCAGCTCTTGGACTCTTGTTGGCCCAGCAGGGAGGCATGTGGGTGACCGAATAGATGCCTCTCATCGTTGAGGAAAAGTGAAGTACGACCCCCGAAACCACGGTGCCCGATGCGGCGAATGTCCGCTCGGCCCAGGTTCATCGGGGGTTTTGCGTAAGGACTTGTGGCAGCCCGTGCCCCCGGAGAGACACACCGGGGCGCGGGTTCTTGCTGTAGGTGAAAGCCCATCTGCGGAGTCGACCACCTACGGCCGACCCTTGGTAGGTCGGGCAGGCAGTGAGTGGAACAGCGCGCTCAGTGCTTTGGGTAAGCGGCGACCTGATGTAGACCTCGACCATGTGACGTGCTGTAAGCCGTCCGGTCAAGAGGCAGGTGCCTGGAGGCGCTTCGACAAAGACTTGGGTAGGCTCAACAAGAAGCGCGCCAAAGATGGTGACGAGGCAATCGCTCACCCGTCTGAGTGCTGCCGCCCGCGACTGCTTAGTGTCGCAGCTAACTATCCCTACATCATAACGATGGGTAAGCGCGCGACCTTTGCGCTGACTCGGCTGAACAGCAGCATCCAAGCTACGCGCGGCGGTCCACTTAGCCTCGACGATGACTGGTCCGTCGTCCGTGAAGAAGGCACTCGTAAAGCTATGCCGATGCTTTCACCCGGATTCATACAGCGGTCGCCCAGTTGGCGGCATGTGCTACACGCGGACCTGGGTAAAGCGTTCCGGTGGTTCGCCGATACATTGCGGTGGGAAGATCCTGACGTGCTGTGGAAGCCTGAGCCACACGAGCTGGAAGAGTGGTTGGCGCAGCCGTCACCCTTCTGGGTCTACGACGTTGAGACGGATGGCATTGAGGCGATGACTTGTGGGCTGCGCACCATCGCTATCGCCATACCTGACCTCGATGCTAACGGTAAGGTGGTTCGCACAGGCAAGGCGCACCAGGTGTCGCGGGCTGTTGCGTTCCCGATACTCTCTACAGATGGCCATACAAGACTGAACCCACCTGAGAAAGAGCGGGCACTACTCGACATTATGCGGCGTGTCTTCACCGACGGGCGTGTCTGGGTGGGCCACAACGCGGGGAGCTACGACCGCATGGTGGTGGAGCATCACCTGGGTGTCACCCCTAAGCCACTGGTCGACACGCTGTTTCCCGCACGCTTCCGAGCGCCGGACTTACCGAAGGGGTTGAAGACCATCGGCTCGATACTCACTGACGTTGAGCGTTGGGAGACCACCGAGAAGGGTACCAAGATTAGTACCGGCTCTCAGGATGACGACGAGCTACTGCGCTACAACATCTTAGACACTGTAGTCAACGCGCGTATCGTTGCCCCTCTTATAGATGCCGCAGCGGCGCAGGGTGCGTTTCGTGGTATCCGTGCAGACATTAAGCCTGGTAACTGGCCCGGCACACAGGCATGGAATCTCAACGAGGTAGACCACAAGACCCAAGAGATGTGTGTGGAGATGCACAAGAATGGTGTGTGGGTGGACCAGGGACTGCGCGGTCGCCTTGAGGTCGAGTACAAGATTAGCGTAGACAAGCGATATAAGAACCTGCGGGCCTTGGCACCTACAATAGATAACCCAGGTAGCGCGGCCCAAATACGCGACCTGCTCTACGATAAGTGGCAGTTAAGTATGCCCGCTCAGATGGAGACAAAAGACTTCTACACAGAGGCCGGGCTACCGAGTACCGGTGATGCTGTGCTTCGAGGTCACTTGGCCGGCGGTCAACTCAACCCTGAGCAGACACGGTTCATCTATGAGCTACGTCTCTATCGCCGAGAGAAGAACAAGGTGCTGGGCACCACACTCATTCCCATGCGAACGAAACGCATGGACCCGAAGAAAGGCGTTGCGTGGGACGACGGCCGGGTGCGGTCCAGTTGGAACGCTCATGTCACCAGTGTGGGTAGACTATCGAGTAGCGGACCAAACCTGCAAAACCTCGGGAGTCGTAAGGGCCAAGGGCGATTGAAGTCTATCTTTGCAGCACCGCCCGGACGCATACTCATCGGCGCGGACCTGGACCAAGCCCACCTAAGAATCACCGCAAGCTACTGGAAGATACCACTGCTGTTGGAGTGCTTCCGCGAGGGCAAAGACCCACACAACACGCTCGCAGCGTCGGCCTTTGGGGATCGATTCGCTAACGCCGATGGGTGGGGGCCGGACGGGTTCAGCCTCTACACGAAACCGTCTGGTGGTACGGCGAAAGCTATGCGTGATGTAGTGAAGACACTTCGTTACTCCAGTATCTATGCGGCTAACCCCGCAACGGTGTGGCAGATTATCACGTCTACTGAGGTAGATAACGGGGAGCTTCCGTACGTGGGCATGTCCATCCGCGAGGTGCGGGTAATGCACGACGCCTGGTTGAAGTCCGAACCCGAGTGGGCGCAAGCATGGGACCGCATGATGGCGGACTACAAACACCAAGGCTGGATGGAGGAGCCCGTTATGGGTAGGCGCTCCGGTCCTCTCAGTGATGGCAAGCTCAACGAGGTGGTGAACTTCCCCATCCTGGCAGCCGAGGGAAGTGTCATGCGTTTAGCTGAGTGCGCCGTAAGAGACGCGTTCCCCTTCGAGTTTGCGGGTCCAGGCACCGGGATGATTCATCAGTGCCATGACTCCATCGCAGTCGAGGTACCGCTACCAGGCGGCTTCGATCCTTTATGGTCTCCGGTGAAGGGCGAGCCTTTGCCGCCGGAGATTGAACGTATGCGACGCACCATGGAAGAGTGCATGGTCATCAGAATACCCTCGTGGGAAGTACCCATGACGGCAGAGGCAGACGTAGGCAGAACACTGAAAGACATATAGGAATCCAACAATGAACCTTGCAGCTA
>Ga0209337_1001167_pt1 | contig 20270 bp, 25 predicted proteins | sample LinPmetageLP53_FD_184044 | JGI IMG/M metagenome (GOLD analysis project Ga0209337, IMG submission 184044) | Marine viral communities from the Pacific Ocean - LP-53 (SPAdes) (version 2) | ecosystem: Environmental > Aquatic > Marine > Oceanic | place: Pacific Ocean | collected 2010-02-08 | reverse complement strand
TATGAATATCAACTAAAAAGAGAGTATATAAAAAGGTTCAGAGAATTACACAATAATATAATTCCTTGGAATAAAATAAGATACATTTTTTAACTAAAACAATAGATATGAAAGAGAGACATCATGTAGCTGTGCAAATGGAAGAAGAACAACAATGGAAAAAGGATAATGGTCCTATTGTTAAGACTGCAGATCAACTATGGAAATACAGTGGAGAAATAGAAGAGGATTCAAGAGATGCTATAGGAGTAGCAGCTTTTAAGCGTCCTCTCTTACCCACTAGATACGCAGTAAGTAAGTTTGTAGAAAAACACACTAGACCCGGAGCTGCAAGATTAAGGACAAATATTATATACAGACATTTACGTTACCCGCAATTGACTAGAAAGCAATTAGCAAACAGATTAAAATGTACTGTGCCTTCAGTTAAAGGAGCCTTAGATCTATATTTTACACATAAAAAAGAATTAAAAATCGAATATAAATACTACCTATAATGGAAATGCATAAAATTAAAGATAAAGAGCAGAGATTAGCATTAAATAACTGGGCTTCTAATGATTGTAATGGAAGCATTATAGCAGGTACAGGATTTGGTAAATCTAGATGTGGAGTAATGGCTGTAGACTTTGCACTTAATAGGTGTGGAGGAGAAAATGCATTAGTATTAGTACCTACTATACAATTACAAGATCAATTTAGAGAAGAGTTTGACAAATGGGAATGCACAGATTGCCTCGACAGAGTAGAAGTAATGTGTTATCAGTCTGCATACAAACTAAGAGGTAAGCACTATGATATAGTAATATGTGATGAGATACATTTAGGATTAAGTGATAAGTACAAAAGATTCTTTCAGAATAATACTTATAATAAATTACTATGTATGACTGCAACTCCGCCTGAAGAGCCAAGATATAGAATAGATCTATTTAAATTAGCACCTACAGTATATGAAATATCATTAGATGAATGTGTAGCTAGAGGTTTAGTTGCACCTTATGAAATATATTGTATTCCTTTAGAATTAACAGACAAGGAACGTACAGAGTATAAAAGAATAAACAATTTGTTTATATCTCATAAAATGGCTTTAGAACCTAATGCGTTTGACTTTGCTAGAACAGCTTTAAAGAGTCCAAATGTTAGTTATGAACTAAAATCACATGCTGCTGGGTTTTATAAAACTATACGAGAACGTAAGACTATTGTAGATACAGCTTATAATAAGATAGATAAGTTTAAAGAAATAGTATATTCTAACTTAGATAAGAAAATTATAACTTTTGGAGGTCTAAATGCATTTACAGATAAACTGGCTGAGAGCGTTACACCTCTAGCTGAAGTATATCATAGCAAGATTAGCAGTAAGAGGCGTAAAGAGGCTCTAAGAAGGTTTAAAGAGGGTGAAGTGAATGTATTATGCTCAACTAAAGCTTTAAATCAAGGATTTGATATACCTAATGCTAATTTAGGGATAATTTGTGGACTAACATCTAAGTCATTATCTATGATACAACGTGTAGGTAGGTTAATTAGATGGGAAGAAGGTAAAACAGGTAAAATATATGTACTATACATTAAAGATTCGCAAGAAGAGAAATGGCTTAAAAATGCAGTGTACGATTTAAAAGGTGTAAAATGGTTATAATAAAAAAATTGTGTATATTTGCAGTTACAATATATATTAATATAAAAAATATCTTTATAATATGAAAATAGAACTAGACTTTGAGATACTTAAGGAAACGGGTATGTCAGCAGATGATTATACATATTTATATATTGTTTATAGAAAAGGATTTAACTATTTATCAACCCTTAACTTGAAACCAAATTTAACAGAATTGCAACACAACGGTTATATAAAGATCGGTGATTCTCTTGGAAATCATGTGATTAGACAAGAGTTCATCGATCTTTTTGTATCTGATTTTGATGCAATGTTTGCTGAGTTATGTGGTACATATCCTTTTAAAGTGAATTCTCCTAGTAGGGGTGTTCGTGTTTTACATGCTATAGATCCAGATTCTAAGTCTAATGCAAAAGCTAAATCTAAATACCAATCAATAGTAGGAACTAAAGCTCATAAGCATAGGTATATTATGAAATGTTTGGATAAACAGCTTACTGTAGATAGAAATAATCTAGGATATTTGCAAAACTTAGAAGTGTGGATTAATAATCACACATGGGAAAAATACGAAGACTTAAACGAACAAAATCAAACAGAAAATGGAGAAAAAGGACAAAGACCAAGAATTACGAGAACTCTTTAAAGAGAGAGGGTTTTCAAGCATAAAAAAATCAGTAGATACATCTATAAATGAAGTTAGAACAGGAATGTTGGGGAAGAGAAAAGTTCTCCCTACTAAATGGAATCGCCTTAATAAAAATTTATTAGGTGGACTACAACCAGGTAAAATGTATGTAATTGCAGGACGCCCAGGTGTAGGTAAATCAGCATTTAGTAATCAATTAATATTTGATCTATTGGATAACAATCCAGATAAAAAGATTATAGTATTATACTGGTCATTTGAAATGCCTGGACATCAACAAATTTTAAGAGCTGGATCTAAAGATGTTAAGAAGCAAGTGTTAGATTTACTATCTGTAGAAAGTAAATTATCAGAAGAAGAATATTCATTATATAAAGAGAAAGTCTCAGTATATAAGAAATATCCTATTCTGTTTAATAATATACCTAGAACAATAGACTACATTAAGGATACATGTGTAGAAATGACTACAGCTTTACCAGATCGAATGATTATAAATATATTTGATCATAGTAGGTTAGTATCAGGCCGTGCAGACAATGAGTTACAGAAATTAGATAGATTATCTAAAGGATGTATGTGGATGCAAGCTAAAATGGGAGTTATTAATATACTCTTATCACAACTAAATCGTAACATAGAACAAGAACATCGTGCTAAAGCTCAGTATCAACCATTACTAACAGATTTATTTGGTGGTGATAGTATTGGCCAGGATGCACATGTTGTTATGATGTTGCAACGTCCTTATGATCTATATGGTATTACAGAATTATATTGCAGTCATGATCCAGTAGGATTATTAGCTGTACATATAGAAAAGAACCGAGACGGTTTATTAGGTATGCTTCCCTTTGAAGCAGATATGAGCACATTTACAATTAACGAAAGAATTTAAACTAAAAATTAAAAAATTATGGAAATAGTAGTAATAATAGTCAGCCTAGTAGTAGGGGTTGTAGCAGGTATGTATATAGCATCTCAAATAGAGAATAATATTGTATCTAATGTAAAAAACACTTCTTTAAAAGGTAAAGATGGTAAAGATGGTAAAGACGGTAAAAATGGTTTGCATGGAAGCAATGGTGCAGATGGCGTTGATGGCGTTGATGGCAAGGAAGGATTAGCTGGATTTACTGGCCAACAAGGACCTCAAGGTATTCAAGGCGAAGATGGTATCCAAGGAGAACAAGGGAATCCTGGACCACAAGGTGAACAAGGTTTAAAAGGAGAGCCTGGAGATTCTAGTTTAGGTGTATCAAAAACCTTAGAAAAGACTATAGAAAGCTTTCAAGATAGATTGACTAAAATTGAAGAAGCAAATACCTATATAAAACAATTATTAGGAGATGAGGAACCAATAGAAGATCAGAGACCTGAAGATAGATTGGGAGGGGGAGTAGCAAATTGGTCTAGAATAGAATAACATGGGAAAAAATAAAGCAATAGAGATTTGTAAAAACTTAGCAATGTCTATGGAAAAAGCAAAGATTAAAATTGGACCTGAAACTACAGCAGTATTTACTAGTCCTACTATATCTAAAGACAAACTTAAGCGTATCTATGATGATTTAGTAAATAAATATAAATTAGAAGCTGAAGATTTAAAATAATAAATAAAAAATAATTAAAACTATGGATGCAAAAGAATACTTACATGAAGTAATGCATGAAGATGACTCAGTATTTGACCCAGGAGGTAAACAAGAGTATACTGAAGAACAACTACTAAGATTTGCAGATTTATGGGCTGCCGCCTATTACCTTGCAGGAGGAGATGATCAGTATGATGGTAAAACACGTACTGGAGGTTTATCACCTGATACAGGTCCAAGAGCATGAGTTACGATATAGTAGTGATATGGCCTAGTCTAATAGTACTAGCTATGTTGATTTTCTGGGTACTAGATATGTATCAAGGATATACGAGAGCACGAAGAAATGTAAAATTAATTAATAACATGAAAAATATTAAAACAAATGAAAGGACCAAATTAAAAACTAAATAATATTATGGGACCACAAAGTAAATATAACGTAGAAAAAATGCTTGAGAAGGCACACACACAAAAAGAAAATATTATGAAATTACCAAAAGAGAAGGTAAAGGCTAGCCGTAAATCGCCTAAGAACATGATAATATATGGAGCACCTAAAATAGGAAAAACCTCTGTATTAGCTCAGCTTGATGGTTGTCTTATCATAGATCTTGAAGATGGTTCAGATATGGTAGACGCATTAAAAGTAAAAGTAAATAGTTTAGCAGAGCTTGCGGAAGTAGGTAAAGCTATTATGAAAGAAGGACGACCATATAAATATATTGCTATTGACACAATTTCTAAGCTTGAGGAATGGTGTGAGGCAGAAGGCAAAAAGATTTATATGAAAACCCCGATGGGAAAAAACTTCAATGAGAAGAATCCTGGAATGTCAATTCTAGCACTGCCTAATGGCGCTGGCTATCTATATTTAAGGATGGCCTACAAAAAGTGGATAGATAATTTGAACAAACTAGCAGATCATATCATATTAGTTGGACACTTGAAGGACAAGATGCTTGAGAAGAAAGGCAAAGAGGTTGCAGTAAAGGACCTTGACCTCACCGGGAAGATTAAGCAGATAACATGTGCAAACTCAGATGCAGTTGGTTACATATATCGAGAAGATGATAAAACTATGATCAGTTTTGATTCTTTAGATGATATTGTAGCTGGTAGTAGATGTGAGCACTTGAAAGGTAAGACCATGCCTGTAGAATGGTCAGAAATATTTATAGACTAAAATAATTAAACATGATTGAAACAAGACCTAACGCTAGTGTAGAAAACACTAATGTTACACCAACAAAGATTACTGTTAATATGATCCTAAAAGATCTATCAGACGGTATAACTAAAAAAGGCATGTGTACTAAGTACAATGTTAAGAAATGGGAAATGGATGAAGTATTTAAACATCCTAAACTAAAAGGTAAAAGACCTGCGTATGTTAAAAAACTTTCTTTTTCATTTGTAGATGATACAGAAGAAACTGATGTAGTAGTTCCTCCTAACACAGTCCCACAACCAGACAGAGAAGAGTCTACACAATTTCCATCTAGTATGGATGATGTAACAGAAGAAGTAAACCCTAATCAGGTTACTATTGACCAAGTTATCAAAGAAGAGGATGAACTAGAGATCCCAACATTACCAGACACTCTAGAATTAGTAAAAGAACAACAAATGGAAGAGATCGAAGAAGATGAATTCGACTCATTTGAATTATAAACCAATAAATAAATAAATATGGCAATTAAAAGCAACGCAAGTACTGAATCAGTACAAGGAGAGGGTATGAAATTATACTCTGGATTATCTAACTTTAATATTATTGCAGTGAATCCAACTATGGCTGAACTACATGCATTAGACATTAAAGTTAAATCCGAACAAAATTATACAGTATCATTTAACAACATAGATTATAACAAAGTTATTTTCTGGGTGCAGAACGAAGACTTAACTACTAAGGTAGAAATTTTACTTTCTGGAGATATTAGAACTGCTAAGTCAGGAAAGAAACAATGGATAAACAATATTGGCCAATCTACATGGTCTGACGACGCCCCATCATATGACTGGTGGAAGAAAGACGGAGAAAGACATGCATATATAGGCGAAGAAACTTTGATTCATTTTACTAAAGCTTGGGCTAATGTAGCTAACGGAGATGAAGTATCTTTTGAAACTATTAAGAATATAGCTAATGGAGATGCAAAAGAAATTAAAGCTCTTGTATCTGTTTTAAAAGACAATCAAGTTAGATTATTAGTTGGTGTTAAAGATGACAAATACCAAACAGTATACAATAAATACTTTGGTAGAATTAAACCACAAAGAGATGATATGTTTGTTAAAATGTTGAAAGACGACTATGGTACATTCAATGCTGATTTTAATTCAGATCTTAAATGGGATACTCACACACCAACTGTAGATCTAGTAACGCCAGACGCCTTAAATGAGGATGATGACTGGACTATGCCGGAGAAGCCGCAAAATGCAAAACAATTAGCAGAAAACGATTCTCCGTTTTAATGATTAAAGCTCGAAGCAGTGAAGATTATTTACACAGTGATGTCATACTTAGAGAAATCTCTGAGTATGACATTTTTGTGTATTATTGTCCAAACTTTAAACAATTAGGCAAGCCTTTCTGTAGTGATTTACGTCAAGATAGAAAACCAACTGCGTCTATCGTGGCTTGGAAAGGTCATTTATTGTATAAAGATTTTGGATGTTCTGATCACTCATTTAGCTGTTTCAGGTATGTAATGCATAAGTATTCATGTGATTTTATGTCAGCTTTAAAAATTATAGATTGCGACTTTAATCTAAATCTAAACTCTAGTAAAGAAGAAACATTGTTTACTATGGGAGTTATAGGTATGAGATTAAAACAACCTAAAATTTATGAAAAATTAACAACTATAAAGAAGAAGAGAAGACCGTTTTCGCAAGAAGACCAAAAGTTTTGGACAAAATACTATATTAATAAGAAAATATTAGTTATGTTTGGCGTTGAACCAATAAGCCATTACTGGGTGAACCAAAACAGATTCAGTTGTAACACAATTACTTATGCGTTTAAGTTTGGACGTCGCTTCAAGATTTATTCTCCTTTAGAGGATAAGTTTAAATGGAGTAGTAATACAAAATCTACTGATATACAAGGTCTAAAACAGTTACCTAATATAGGTAAACAACTGTTTATTACCTCTTCTTTAAAAGATGTTATGTGTCTTTATGCTGCAGGTTATAGCGCAATCGCTTTACAAAGCGAAATGCAAAATCCTGATGAAAAATTAATTCAAGACCTACATGATAGATTTGAAGAAATCCTTATTTTCTATGACAATGATTATGATAATGAAAATAACCCTGGGCAGACAATGGCCAGGAAAATCTGTGATAAGTTTAATCTAAGTAATATATGTATACCGGATAAGTATAAGTCAAAAGACCCATCTGATCTGGTGGTAAATGTTGGTTCACCTAACATTTTAAAACATATAATAAATGAACAAACAAGATGTAATTGAATTTCTAAGAAATAGGACAGGTTATTTAAAGAAAGGAAACCAATGGGTAGCTGATAAGCTAGGTATTGATTTATCTTTAGCTACTGAATGTAAAAAAGAAGTAGCTGCAGATACTTATAAAGCGTGCAAAAACAGTACACAAGAGTTCACAAATGAGAATGTAAATGAGATCAATGACAATGGCTTTAAAAAGCATTTGTCACAGATCGGACTAAAACTAGAAGATGTAAAATCTGTAAAGTTTTGGCAAACTAGCAAAGGTGATAGTAGATACTCAGTAGTACCATTGAATAAATGGCATGAGCTAGATTCAGAAAAGAACGCATTTCTGGACGCAGTAAAACACAAGTCACCAAAAGTCAGTAAATATTCTTATAAACCAAAGACAAGCGCTTCTCTAGGTGTATTATCCCTGCCGGATATACATTATGGAAAGATTACGGGTGAGGGCCCGGAAGCTATAGAAGAGCACTTTATGCAGATAGTAATGGAATTATGGGAAAAATCGAAAGGTTCTAACATAGAGCAATTATTAATGCCTATAGGTAATGATGGTATGAACTCGGAAGGGCTGAGCAAAGCAACCACTGCAGGAACACCGCAAGATGATTATATGGGATGGAGACAATCTTTTAGAGGCTATTGGCAGCTAATGGATACAGCTATTACATGGTTATCTAAAAAAATTCCAGTTAAAGTTGTTATTGTACAAGGTAATCATGATTTTGAACGCATGTTCTATATAGGGGAATTATTAGAGTCTAGGTATTCTAATAACCCTAACATTGATGTAGACAATTCACTTAATGAAAGAAAATACTACCAGTATGGATCTAATATGTTCTTAAATTTTCATGGAGATAAGGTAAAAAGACAAAATATACCTTTACTTATGGCTACTGAAGAACCTATTATGTGGAGCAATACTAAGTTTAGAGAGGCTTTAGTAGGGCACATACATAAAGAGTTAGTAGATGAAATCATGGGAACCAAAGTCAGACATATTCCAAGTATATGTGGTAATGATGAATGGCACAAGGGTAGAGCATATGTAGGAACCCAACGTGTTGGACAGATGCATATTTATCACTTTGACCGTGGATATGAAGGTATGTTTCAAGTAAATGTACTAGACTAATGGCGTGGAAAAAAAGATCGAAAGGTCGTTCAATGATTAAATCAAAGAAAACGTCATACAATGGGATAGATTTTCAATCCTTATTAGAAAAGAGTATGTATAAAATGCTGCACGAGTCTGAGATTCCTGTAGATTATGAAAACCACTCTTTTACAATATTTGATGCGTTAGTATATCCACAAGCATGCTATGAAGGAACTGCAAAAAAGCTGTATAATAAAGGGTCTAAAGTTAGACCTATTACTTATACTCCGGATTTCGTAGACCCTAATGGTAAATGGATTATCGAAACTAAAGGATATGCAAATGAATCCTTTCCTTTGAGATGGAAGTTATTTAAACGTCATCTTAAAGAAAATAACCTGACTTATGTCTTATTTATGCCGAGGAACAAGGCACAGTGCTTAGAAGTATTAGAGTTAATAAAACAATTATAAACCAAAGGGATCCGAAAGGGTCCCTTTTTAATTAAACAAAAATGCCAGATTTAGTAAGCCCTTGCTGTGGGGCAGAATACACAGATAATGAAGACGGACCCAGCTATTGCTGTGACGCACCAATCTTAAATGGTATATGTTCAGACATAGACTGTTTGGATCATGCAGAACCTCTAGAGGGATTTGTATGTGAAGACTGTGAAGAATTCTTTGAAGAACCAGAACTAGAATATGAATATAAACAGCAAAAGAGAGAATCTCACGAGGAGGATCGATCTGATGCAAAAAGAAAATACAATGAGTAAAGAAAAAGATCAATTAAGTAGAATATCAAAAACATTGATATTTAGCGAGCCCTTCTATGGTATCTTTCTAATAGGACTAAACAAAGTTTTTAGAAAAGATCTACCTACAGCAGGTGTTAGTAAAAATGGTATAGGAATGCAGTTAGCTATTAATAAAGAGTTCTTTTTAGATCTATCTGATAAACATCAACAGGGTCTATTAAAACACGAGTTATTACATATAGCTTTTGGACACTTGTTAATGAGGGATAGGTATACTAACTTTAAACTTTTTAATATTGCGGCGGATATGGAAATCAACCAATATATAGATTCAGATATGCTACCCGATGGAGGTATTACATTTGCAACATTTCCTGAGTTAGATCTACCTGTTAAAGCCGGTACTGATGTTTACTATAAATTACTCGAGAAGGATTGTAACGGTAATGGAGGTGGAGAGGGCAAATGTCCAAACTTAGAAGAAATGTTAGGTAATAAAGGAGCGGGTAAACCAGGAGGTGATGATGATTCTCACAAAACTTGGACTGAAATTGAAGACCTTCCTGAAGCTGATAAGAAGTTAGTTCAAAAACAATATGAACATCAGATGAAGGAAACTGCAGATGTTATACAAAAGAAGCATGGAACTGTTCCGGGAGAGTTAAAAGAAATTCTAGAAAGACTATTTAATGTAGAGCCTCCTAAATTTAACTGGAAAGCATATCTAAAAAGATTTATTGGAAATGCTACTAAAGTGTATACAAAGAAAATCAGAAGAAAAGAGAATAAAAGATATTCTGCTAATCCTGGTATGAAGATTAAATTCAAGAATCATATATGTGTTGGAGTTGACACATCAGCATCTGTTTGTACAGAGGAGTTAAAAGAATTTATGAATGAAATATATCATATGCATAAAACTGGACATCGTATTACAGTAGTTCAGTGTGATACAGAGATAAATGATATATCAGACTTTAAGCCTAATCAAGATTGGAACATTAAAGGTAGAGGTGGTACTATTTTCCAACCTGTAATAGATCATTATAATGCGCCTAAGAATAATTATACAGCTCTTATATATCTAACAGATGGTGAAGCAAACACACCAGAAGACTGTCCTCAAAATACTTTATGGGTACACAGTTCAAGAAGTAATATAAACGATGACCTTCCGGGGTTAAAAATCAAATTAAATTAAACAATTAAACAATTAAACAAATGAGCGAAGTAAATTTAAACATCGATGAACTACAAGATTTTGTAGGTCATATTATTAGTAACAACAGATTCTTACAATCTAACGGTAAGAACCCGGTAGCGGTAGAAGTTGTTGGAGAGTCCGGAATTGGAAAGACCACTTCCGTAATGACTATGGCTAAAGACCATGGATTAGACGTAGTAAAATTAAATCTAGCTCAGATCGAAGAGTTAGGTGATTTAGTAGGTTTTCCTATTAAACAATATCAAATGTACATAGAAGTAGCTGGTAAGAAGAAAGGTAAATGGGTAGATGAGATTGCTGTACAGGCGCATGCTACTAAAGGTTATCTAACTACTGGTAAATCTAGAATGGGGTATGCAGCACCTGAATGGATTGCTGATAAAAAAGACGGAGGTTTATTAATTCTAGATGACTGGAATAGAGCTGATGTAAGATTTATTCAAGCATGTATGGAATTAGTGGATAGACAGACTTATATTTCTTGGAGTCTTCCTAAAGACTGGCATATTATATTAACTGCTAATCCTGATAATGGAGATTATATGGTTAATAGTGTAGATTCAGCTCAAAAGACTAGGTACATAACAGCTAACTTAAAGTTTGATGTAGATGTATGGGCTAGATGGGCAGAGTCTGAAGGATTAGATTCTAGATGTATTAATTTCTTATTATTACACCCAGAATTAGTAACTCAAGAGACTAACGCTCGTTCTATATCAACGTTCTTTAACAGTATATCAAGTATACCTAAATTTAACGACCAATTACCTTTAATTCAAATGATAGGTGAAGGATCTGTAGGTAATGAATTTGCTAGTATGTTTACTACTTTTATTAATAATAAATTAGATCTATTGGTAACACCAAAAGAGTTATTATTAGGAGAAGGAGAAATTCTTGGTAAATTATCTAAAAGTACAGGTACTGGTGATAGTTATAGAGCGGATATTGCAAGTATATTAGCAACTAGAGTTTCTAATTTTGCAGTTGTATATTCTCAAGATAATACAATTACACCTAAAATTACTGAAAGAATTACGGACCTATGTACTAAGGATTATTTTACTAATGATCTTAAATACTTAGTTGTAAGAACTATCTTTAATGGTAACAAGAAGAAATTCTCTAAATTAATGATGAATCCTGAAATAATTAAAATGACAATTAAATAAATAAAAAATGGAAAAAATAAAAAACACATGTAAATATGTAGCATCACTGATAGGTATGTTATTTATGCTTCTTTTAGAAGTTAGACCCTTTATTGTATTAGTAGTCTACTCTGTATATTCTTATTTAACACACTCTATAGAAAACACTTTAGTATTCTTATTAGTAGCATTGTTTTTATATATTAAGGATAGGTTTGATTACTTAGATGATGCAATAGTAGATGTTAAACTAGATAACGAATAATTATGGCAAGTAAAACAGTATTCCAGGACATAGATCCTGGAGCTGTTTCTACTTTAGGTATTGTAGATCAGGTAAACGTAGGCATACCTTACAAATACTCAGTAGAGACAGTTTTATTAACAGAGGATACCACAGCATGGGTAAATATAGCAGATTTATTTGAAACAGAAACTATAACAGATCTTACACAGGTATCAAAAGCATTTGTACTGCCTTCCTGTAATATGCCCATAGATAGAGTTAAATCTCTATTGAAGGAGCATAAAGTGACTATAACAAATGATTATGAAAAAGCTGATGTTATTATAACTCATAATAGTATAGAACAACATACAGATTCAAATTCTTATCCACATAGTATTTTAAAAACTAAAATGTTTTGTCAAATTACTGGTGGGTATTTTTTAAATGATAATAGAACTTATGTTGAAGATTATCATACATCTACTGGAAATAATTGTGTAGCAACTGATGCTAATGTTGATGGTGATTATTTTCATAATTGTAATTATACCTCTATGCCTCATATTTCTTACTTAATCCCTGGCTTAACTATTAACTTAGGAGCTAAAATTAAAAATAAAGAAGTTCAAGTTATTAATGCAGAAACAGTAGATAACTTATCTGCTACTAAGCAAGACTTAACAGATTCTTTATTAGAAGATTTAAGATCAATGCTAAAAGGAGGCAGTGAAGAGCAAGAAATTGGACTAAGTTTAGTCCCAACCATTAATTCAGAAACGAATGTACATCTAGTATGGCAATTATATCAAACAATTAATGAAGGATATTTCAATAAAGACAAAGCTTTAAAATACTGGGAAAACACAAACGATGTAAGAAATAGATTTTATACTTCAAATGCTACAGAAGTACTTCAGAGAGAACATAACAGAGGAACGTTAGATAAAGCATCTTTTAAGTATATAGAACTACTTTGTAGGAATGATATAAGTATAAGAGATAAATCTATATTTGTATTCAAAGTAAAGGTAGCACCAGAGTATAGACAATATTTAACAAATTAAAAATTAAACAAAAATGGACAAAATAAAATATTCAAAACTTTGCTTTCGAGTTGATGATTATAATAAAATTGCAACCGTAGACATTGTACAAAGAGAAAATATTTTAGGTAATATTCTTAGTAATTCAAAAAATGGAACGATTGAAGGCATGCATACAGAGTTCTCTAATGCTTTAGGAGACATATTAAAAACTGCTAGCAAAAAACAATTAGATTTTAATAAATCTAGAAGTTTATATAGATTTCCTAATCTTACATTATCTAGAGACCGAGTAGCTATATTAAAAGATAAGTATGGAATTAAAGTGGTACGTGATAAAGATAAAGCACATCTATGGGTTATATCTGATAAATATTTAGAAAGTTTAACTAAATATAGATACGGTATAACTTTATATCCTGCAGATCGTTTCTTTACAGAACTTGAATCTAGAAAATCACAATTCACTGACGATGTTTTTGTATCTTTGATGGGGCAGAAAGAGTCCTTAACAAATTCAGAGGATACCACAGAATCTATGCATTTCATAGAGTTAGAAAATTATTTTTATGGTAGTAACATTATAGATGATATTAAGACAAAGTTAGACCCATATATTTTAGAAGTACACAGTGGGAACTACCTTACAGAACGATCTATACAAGAATATAAAGATCTTAAAAGTAATATAAATATACTTGCTACAGATGTTGTAATTAATACTGCAACAGCTGAAGATTCCGTAGCTTTAAATTTCGAAAATTATACTCAAATAGATAAAATGCTTGAAGGAAATAAAGAAGATATGAATGTAGCGATGACTCTTATGGCTAATTGTAAGATAGAAAGCTCTAAAACATGGTTGAGTATATTATTTTATGATCATACATATTCTATGAGAGGTAATAAAATGTGGAATCAAGTAGCTTTTAAAACTCTTAAAAAGATGTTTGATAAGTATATGAATACTTCTACAAATAATTATTATAGAGATATAAATGATATAAAATTCTTAACTTCTAACCTTGTTAAGGATGGCATTTTAAACTCAGAAGCAGAAGCGATGATGCTAGATAGAGTATATAAATCTATAATGAAGTATATGAATTCACATGGAGAGACTAAAATTCTCTTAGACAGAAAAGATATTAAACTAGACGTTATAAAAGTTGCTGAGAAGAGCAGCTTGGTTGGTGATGCGGCCGGCGCTCTTGTTTAATTGATGCATAGAAGGGGAGGTTAGTAATTATAATAAATAACTCAGCGGTTATACTTTGTGAACAATTACAATTCCTCCCCTAATATGTTTAAAGTAATAACAATAAATAATATATATATGACAACAATAAGCACGGGCACCGTCGCCCTTATAGACGGAGATAGTCTTATTTACTTTGAAATGGGTAAAGAAACATTAGAAGAAGCCTTGATTGGTATAGATAATAGGATTCATACAATGTTAGAGAAATGTAATACTAATAAATATGCTGGATTTTTAACTCAAGGTAAATGTTATAGGTACCAACGTGCAACTACTAAGCCTTATAAAGGTAACAGAAAGTATGGTGATAAACCTATTATATTCCCAGCAATTAAAGAGTATTTAAAACAAAAATGGGGATTTACTTATATATCTCAATTTGAAGCTGATGATCTTGTAGCTATTTACAGAGAAGATTGTGAAGGGCACATTATATGCTCTCCTGATAAAGATGTATTAAAGCAAGTAGCTTCTGTACATTTTAACTATAGAACAGCTGAGAAAATAGGTACAACTAAGATGGATGGTGAAAAGTTCTTATGGAAACAAATGCTTATGGGAGATAGTACTGATGGAATTCAAGGTATACCTAAAATAGGTGAGAAAACTGCGGATAAATGGTTATCAGAAATTAAAGTTAAAGAAATGCCTGCATTTGTATTAGACAAATATATTGAAAAGTTTGGCACACATGAAGGAGTACATAGATTTTCTGAAACTTTTAAACTTGTATATATACTAAAGACTAAAGCTGAAGCATTCTTAGAAACTGGAGTAGCAATACCTAACTTAGTTATTAATACGGCAGAGCCTAAAACAGAAAATGACCTATGGGGATAAAGAGTAAAGAATTAATATTCACCCCGGTAGATGCGCTGTCTTTTAGAATAACAGGAGGTACGTCAACTTTAGAACCTCATAAATCTGAAGATATTATATATGCTTTAGAAGGACCTGAAGGTTTACATATTACACTAGATCTAGCTGTAGAAGTTAAAAAGCATTGGTATATTGTAAATAATATTAAAGAGGAGATTATTGGTAATGTAGTTTCTTATAAATTATCAATGGCAGAGAGAACTAAGAGCTCTACTTTTCTAATGCCAATGATAGGAGGAGATAGATCTTTATTTTTCTGGAACTCTTTATTTGTAAACTGTCATTTATATAAAGAAGATGATAAATATTATATAGCACTTGTTTATAGATTTTCTTCAGACCCTTTATTTATGAAATTTGAACAAGCAGTTAAAAAGTTTGAATCTTTTTCAAAAGTTTTAGATCCTGATCCTACATATGTTGTATTTATATTAAATATACCTGTTAAGCAAAAAAGAAATTTTAATAAATTTCTAAAAGGTATGTATTCTCAGATGTCTCAGAGGTATAAAGATCAAATAATAGAATTTCACAACTTCAATTTAAAAGGCGTAACAGCTCAAGTTTTATATAAACAAAAAGCTAGGAGAAAATTTCTAGAAGATTTGTTAGAATGCGATTTACCTGAGAACTCAGAGTTATTGAGTATAATAGATATGAGTAAGGAAATGTTAAATATGGATAAATATATTAGAAAAAATAAATACATAGGATTATGAAAATAGGAGATAAAGTAATATTAGTACAAACTACAGAACACTATTCACGAGGAGTAGTAGGTAGCACATATAAAATAGTAGAGATACTTAAAACTGAAATAAAGTTATGCTCTGGAGTAGATCCAGATCTTTCACATTGTTTTTATACACATCCAAACAATGTTATGAACTCCAGTGTAACAAGTTCAACAGGAGCAGACTATGATATAGATAAACCAAAAACAGAGAGCGAGGCCTTTGCAGCCAATTTAGATGCAATGATAAAAAATATAACAGATCTCTTAAAGAGTAAAAACAAAGCATATGGGAATAGTGCGTTAAATCCGGCTAAGATATTTAGCCAGCTTGACGCTACGGAGTCTCTATGCGCAAGAATAGATGATAAATTAATGAGAATAAAAAACCGAGGAATTACTGACGCTACAGAAGATACTGTAGATGATTTAATTGGTTATTTATTATTGTTAAAAATGTCTATGTAAAATAAAGGTGGGCCTCATGGGTCCACCTTATATTTTTTTGCACCGGCCTCTTTACGACTGAGATTACTTAGATTTTATTCTATCAAGCTCCCTTTCTAAGAATTCAACTTTCATTTTTAGACCTGCAGCTTCTACTTTAACTCTCATTAATTCTTCAGTCTGTTCATTTTTATCTTTTTCTAATCTTTCGACTCTAGCCATTAGGTCATCTCTATAGATATTCTGCTCAGACTTATCCTCTTGGTGTCTCTCTCGTTTATTACGAATAAGAAACTCATAGAACTTCCAACCGCCTGCACCAAACAGCACAGACACTGTAGTAATAATGATTGTAGTTAAGTTTTCGCTCATGATAATGTTTTATGTAAGATTTCTTTTTTTACTTTAAATAAAATCCAAACCCACATTGATGCATACCAACAAGTTATGAGTATGTTTTTAGCATCTATAAAAGTAAAAGGCTCGCCACCACCAAAAATATCCACTAAGTATCTTATTGTTGAAAATAAATAAATAATTAAATAGTATGCAATAAATCTAGCAAGCCACTTTTTATTATGCAAAAAGATCATCATACCTACACTACCTATTAAATATGAAAAATACAACCAATATGTGTACGGCTGTCCTTCTGCTTCCCAATAAGATAATGATGTCCACAGAACCATATTGTTTAAAATATCACTAGAGACCCACATAAAAAGTAAAGGTTCAAAATCAAAATAGATCAAGGTTTCCTTTATTTTCCGTAAGTATCTTTTTATTAGCATTACATTAAAACTTAGCGTTCTTGTCTTGACTATAAATCTCAGCAGCTTTAACAACACCATTTAATCCTGGAAAGAATTTAAATGTATAGTATCCAAACTCTGATCTATCTGATTGAGAGTTTTCACCAAAAGTTACATCTCTAATTTCATCTATAGAATTTGCTACTAGATTTATAAGATTTGTGCCTAAACTTACTAATGGTACAGACGTTGATCTGCTATTCATAAATTCTCTAGGATCTATAATAACTGCAGTTTCTCTGTATATTCTATTTGTAACTGCATATAATTTACGTCCAATCCAAGTTTGTCTAATATCAACTTTACCGTCATCGTCCCAATCACCTCCCATCAACATGATGAGTAGCATAAGTAAAGATACGGCTCTTATTTCTCCTACTGCAGCTCTCATATTAGCTCTTTTCAAGTCTATAAACTTTTCAAATAACTCTTCCTTTTCTGCTTCTGTCTCATATTCAAACTCAGGATTACCCTCTTGTTCTAGTATAAACTTTTCGAATTCAAGTTTAGCTTTACCTTCTTTTATTTTAAAACTGTTAGACATTCCAAATGTAGCCACATCTGCTGCAACACGTAATAGATCTCCACCAATTGCGCCTAGATAATTATGCATATGCACTTCTTGATCTAAAGCTTGTTCAGGAGAGATGTCAGACCCAAAATTACTCCAAAAAGTATTATGAGTTCCTTCATCAAAATGCTCTAATATATAATTATATCTAGTTCTTCCAAACCTTTCCATAGCAATTCCTGGTAACCAGGACTTGTAGTGTAATAATAATCTACCACCTAAAATAGAGTTAATTCTCATTTTATCATCATCAGACAATGTTCCTTTAACTTTATCGGATACTGCTCTAATTTTATTTCTAATACTTCTAAAACCTTTATCATCTAAACCTTCAATCTTAGTTTTATACCTGTCTATTGCTGCATGTCTTTTCCATTTAGGATTTTCTTCAAACTGCATAGTTTCCCATATAGATTTAGTACCTTCTGGTAACTCTGCAAGTCTTTTTACTTTACCATTCTCATCTATACCATAATTCATAGTCATAGCAGCCGAAGCTACTGCGTCTATAGCTCGATCTGCAGACATTAACATTATAAACCAGTTCTCTCCTGTTAAATGTTTACTTTTATAGTTTGCAGATAATTTATTACCTACAATACCAAACTTATCATCTTGGTATACATCTAAATGTTCTACTAATGCCCTCATTTTAGGATCTGCTGATACTAAAGCTTTTTGAGCTGCTAATAAATTAGCTTTAGTTATAAAAATACCTTTAGCTGCTTGTAGTTGTAAACTTATCATACCTGCACCTAAAGCACCTAATGCTACCGGGGCTTTTAATGCTAACATAGAAGTAGAATGATACTGTTTTAGACCTAGTAAAGTTTTATTAACACTTATATCTCTTCCAAAAATATTTTTACTTCTATCTTTAGTTTTTAAAGATTGTCCATATAAATACATATTAACGAAATCAGAAAACATCTCAGAATTACTGTTCTTCATAACTTCCTGCACTTTACCATTAACATCTCTTAATATTTTAGATGTATTTCCTCTTGGTATTTCAGTAACTAGATTATCTGTTAAAAGAGTTTCCAATAACATTATATCATCTATTACTTCAGTATTATACTGATATTCCATTGCAGCCTTACCCAGTAAGAATAAACTTTTACCTAAATCTTTAGATTTTAAACTTGAATCTTTATTTCCTTTAGAGTCTACTAATTCTGCTATATACATTTTAGGTATAGTTCTAATAGTCTCACCTGTATTAGGATCTATCTTACCTAAACTTACATCATGTTCTCTAATCTGAAGGTTATCAAAGAAAGCCTCAGTTATATTATTCATGTTAAATCCTTTTTGGACTAACACATCTAACATATCTGCATGCACATTAGCTGTAAACCCTCTAGATAACTTCATACCAAACATATCTGAAAATTCTCTAACTTTCTGTATATGAAAATCATAAAAATCTTTTAGTTCTGGTGTACTTTGTATTTCTCTATACTCAGAAGTCATGTATTTTTGAGTAGACTCTTCTTTAACTTTTAAAAAGTATATTCCACCATTATTTATAGACGCAGTTTTAAAATGAGTTTTAACATCATACTTTTTATCCCATAAAAGTTTTTGTTTCGTCCACTCAGATTTTTCATATGTTTTTTCTACTCTTGTGTATGCATTTTTCCTCCACTTAGCAAATTCTTTTTTATAATAATCTTCATCTACCTCATAGTTAGCTTGCATCCACTTATGATCGTCAGACTCTAAAGCTTTTTTTCTTAAAGACCAAAACTCTGCACTGTACTTAGCCCATAAATTACCTGTTTCTTCGTTTAGTATTTTATCGTAGACCTTAACTCCTGAATACCCGTTATTTTCTCCCCAAGCAAGTATAGCTTCTTGTTTATCGTATATCTCCTCTGCTAGAGCTTTAGTAGATCTATTTTTAAGAATCCTAACACTATCCATAGTCTCCCATAAAGTTCTCATAAATGGATTAGACTGTTTAGATAAACTTACCAGATTAGATGTACCAAATCCTATTTGAGTATTAAAAGTTCTTAATCCTCTTACTCCCTGGTTCGCTGCAACTTCTTCACCTCTTTGTATTAATTTTTGTTCTATCGTAGTAGCCATTGAGTTAATAATAGGGCCAACCGCTTTTTTAATCTCGAAAATCTTTTTATTAAATTCTTTATCTTCTTTAAATTCTTCTAATTTTAATAATGTCTCATAAAATTTTAAATCTTCATATAAATCTAAAAGTTCTCTATTACTTAGATAGTCAGGATTAATGCTACCATCTGCTTTACGTCTTTCATCTATACTGACTTTTTTCTCTGCTTTTTTTAATGCCTTATTAGCCTCAGTAAGTACATACCCTAGATCTTGTTTTACTTGCAACTTTCTAATAGCCATATTAATAACTTTAAGCCTATCATTTAAAGTATCTCTTTCAGCCCCTTTAGAATCTTGCATTTTTCTCTTTATATTCTCTCTTCTGTAAATCTGTGTTTTAAGAACTTTATTTAAAGAGTCATAATCTGTCATCTCATCTGCTACAGGTATCTGTTCTAAATATACACTCATATCAGATCCCATTTGAATAGTATCTACTTTAGCAGTTATCATTTTTTTATTCTTATCATATTTATATCTAATATGAATAGGAACAATTCTAGACTTTCTAACTTGAGTTATACCGTAATGATCAAGTAACGTTTTTTTGTAT
>Ga0209337_1001166_pt1 | contig 20277 bp, 23 predicted proteins | sample LinPmetageLP53_FD_184044 | JGI IMG/M metagenome (GOLD analysis project Ga0209337, IMG submission 184044) | Marine viral communities from the Pacific Ocean - LP-53 (SPAdes) (version 2) | ecosystem: Environmental > Aquatic > Marine > Oceanic | place: Pacific Ocean | collected 2010-02-08 | reverse complement strand
CCACTACCAAGATATGCTTTTTTGTATGGGTCGGTTACAGATACCGCTGCACCTGTCATACCAGTACGAGTTGTAGTATCGAAACAGAACCAATCTGTTGCGGCAAACAAATCCCAATCTGTGAAAAATAATGATTTTGTTTTGTCTATCAAAGTATGATTTTGGGAAATAACATATGGTCTATGTCTATTACTTGGAGGTAAATTAGGTGAAATCATTGGTACCAAATTTATTTTTCTTCTTCCGGCATATGTTTTTCCACCATATTCTGCTTCATACAATTCGGAGTCTAATTCGTCTGAACTAGTTGGTGCCAACCTTCCAATCAAACCATACTTGTCTGAATTTTTTAGTATTTTACCGTCACCAGTTGTTAGAGGATTTTTGGCTTTACTTATGTTGGGCATGGGGTAGCACTCCCCTGTGCTTGTTATACTATAGTCTGGCATATTATTTGCTGCATAATACGCTAGTAATTCTTTGTCTAACACTTCATCCAACTGCCTTGGAAACCTGTAAACAACCATTGTTTTGCCTTGATCTGAATCGCAATCAGGTATACTTGGTGGGTGTGTAGAAAACGAACTAAAGGCACCGTCTTCTCCAAGCCACTCCATTTTAACAGCGTAATTTACTTTGCTTTTTTCTGGAGCAATAATAGTTTCAAAATTGCCAACCTTTAGTGCTTCACGAAACTCCCTGTCAAGGGTCTTTGATCTTGGCTTACCCTCAGGAAAAGAACTATGAGAAAATACTGAGGGTACTTTTTTGTACCCTTTCTTATTAACCTTTTCAAAATCTCCTTTATCGAATCCGTGAGTGCCCTGAACAACAATTTGCTTATCGAATCCACCATCTGGTACGCTGAGTTTATTTCCTGTAGCAAGTGCTTCCTCCACGAAAAAGAAACTCTTTGGATTCATTGGCATGTCTAATGCCTTTCTCCAAATAGGTTTTTCTTCTGTGTCTAATACGAAATTAATACCATTATTCGCGAAATCATTGTCTCTCAAATATGTTTTTCTGACCTCTGCACATTTTGTAAACATCTGAATAACTGTTGCCATTGGTATTCCTGCTGGAATTCCTCCGGCGAGTTCCGAAGCGGATAGTACTCTGAATCCAAGAAAAACGCCTTCTGAATTGTAAGAAGCAATATAGTGACTCAGTGACATTGCATATCCACCAAAAGAGTCTACAATTGGCCGAGGGTATATTGCTGCTATACCGTTTGCGTCTCTATCCTCCACCCCATTTGCTTGTGGTGTAGAGAAGCCATGGGTGTTCCAATCATGTGTTGACAAATTACCGTCCCAATATTGTCTTTCTCTGTTAGTTGGTACAGGTTGTCCTGCTGCTGTCGCTTGCCCTACATTTGGTAGAAAGTATTCTCCTGCTTCGTAGTCTACGTTTGGAATTTGGGGGCTGTAAGCATCTGCTTTTTCTTGCATGGCTTGTTCGTAAGCATCAACCGACTGTTGTGTTTCTGTGCCACCGGTATCTGGGTCACCACCGAGCATATCCCATATATCGTTGTCACTCATTGAAAAGTCTCTCATTAGTATATTATACGCCTCGGTATAAGTAATTAATTTGTTTGAATATGACCAAATCGTTGCGTCTACTGTTGACGTGTCTGCTTGCTGTGTACCGCCACCGTTTTCATCGTCACCATTACCTAAAGAACGGTAACCACCAAATGGACCCGTATCGAATACATCTCGAGTTCTTTGGTGACGTCTTCGCATTGTCATTGAATCACAGTAGCCTTCGCATAGCGCCTCTCGTTTTAACGAATGCGCTTCCTACGTTTTCTACCTGGTTCATGGTTGGTTTAGGTGCTTCTGACATGATGTCTAAAGTGTCTACTGGTGCATATAGATTGATGTCCATACCACTTTTCATGTTTCTTAGTGTCATTTCCCTTGTTGCAGATATTTCACGTTGATCGTAAATTTGTCTTGCCGCATCTTTAGTCCATGCGTGCATACCACTTATGGTACGTGTTCTTCTATTGCCTGCGAGGTTAGTTGATTGTCTACCATTTATTCCAACTCCTGGGTCATAGTGGCCTGCAACGTTTTGACGGATTGCCATTCCTTGTACTGACTCTGCTGTTGGTGTGGTTGTCGAAACAGTTCCTCCTGGTAGAGGTACACGTTGTCCGTTAGGTATTTGCATTACATTATAGATAGGTAATAAATGAGCGTATATCTCTCTTCTATCCCCTACAGTTCTATTCCTACTATTATATAGATTCTCTAATCTATTTACTACACTAGGGTATCCTTGGTTTCTTATCTTTGTTGCTTCGCTTTCAGAAACTTCCTGTGGCATACCTCTTGACATCAAATGTGTAACTGTTGCACTATATGTGTAAGGAATGATAATTGTTGGAACTTCTGGTGCTAATGCTGTTTGAATTATTTGGTAGTCATTCCATTCTGTTGATTCCGAAATGTAATGGTACAACCCTGGTGTTACCCCTGCGTAAGATGGGTCTTGAGCAATTGATTGTCTTGCTGCATTAGTTGGTCCGAGCGAGTTACTATTTTTTGTCAGAAGATATAAGCCGCCAAGTAATAATCCACCCGCCATGTAGGGCCCGTAGTTTTTTTTAGCCATTTTATTCCACTCTTCCTATAATAGACAGCGCAAAGATTGACCCAACAAGGCCAACTAAGAACCAACTATTTCTATCGTTCAACATTCCATATCACTTTCTCAGATGATACATTACTCCAGCAACAACTGCTAGTGGCACCCAGTTCTGAGTAACAAATGATTTTGCGCCAAATAAACCTGGTGTTCCCCAGTGCGCTGGTCTATTGTCCATAGATGAAGTCATCATTACTGTTTCTTCACCAGGTGCTGAACCAATACCGAATATTCCTGGGCCTGGTAGTGAACGAACTCCGTCATTACCATACCATGCCGTATTCTTACCGTCACCATCTGCATTGCTTACAGGGACTTTGTGTGCTTTGCCTATTCCACCTATTCCAAAGAAACCTTTGGATGTTGGTGTTGGTACTCTTGAACCATATCCTGCGTGACTGTTTTCAAATATTGTTGGTTTAATGTTATCCAAGTAATCTGGGCTTTTAGGTAGTTTACCTATTCTTCGTTGTAGGGATATATTCATTGCTGGCATTGTTAATCATCTCATTTGTAGTAGCGGTTAAACAGTGTCACCGTCATGACTCCCACTATGGCACCGCTTAATAGGGTTCCCCAAAATTCGTTGCTTGACCATGATATGTCGCCAACGTTGGAGTATCCACCCATTCTATTATAACTAGGTGCTTGTAGTATTCTGTAAGCAGAGTTATCTTTTGGTATTGGCATAAAATTACTTCCTATTGAATAGTTTAACTAACGGATGCTTTGCAAGCATATCTCCAAACCTATTTCCTTGTGGCTTTAGTGTTCTAACAACGTTAGCACTACCTAGTCCACTAATTGTATTACGTGTAATCGGTGAGCGTATTGTTTTTGCATCGGCCATCAAGGGATAGACTTTTGATATGGGTACACTTTGTCCTAACTTAAACTCTGGATAAATTAACTCACAAGGTATCCAGTTGTCACCGAACTCTCTGTTTGGAGAGAATGTCTTTGTAACTAACATTACATGATTGAAAACACCATCGCCAGATGAATCAACAATTAATGCACCGACTGGATAACCTAGTGAACCGAGTAGAGAACCACCTAGTATAACAAAATCGTCACAATCACCAGCAGATATTCCATTATCTATGTCTCGTAAAAGTCTTTTAGCCGTATGGAATATTTCCACGCCTATTGGTTCTTTGCGATATACCATGTGTGTCTGTACCCATTTTACAATTGCACGTATTTCTCCGATTTCGTCGTGTCCTCGAACATTTGCTGCTTGGACGATTGATATTGCTTTTTGTCTGACAGTTTGATCACGCATACCGTCTTCTATCATATCAACGATTATCCTAACGATGCTCTCAAACCGCTTCTGTATAGGGACGTTTGCTCCATACTTGATGTGCAACACCTGTCCCTCATCCATGCATCTCGGACAGGGTACAATACTTTAACGCCTTTCACAACCTTGAATAATATGTGGTTGTAGTTAATGACATGGGAAAAGAACTCACGATAGTGATTCCTGGTGAACCGGTATCTCAAGGTAGACCACGCTTTAGCACGCATGGTGGATTCGCTAGGGCCTATGATCCTAAGAAAAGTAGAGAGGGAAAGCAGTCTGTAAAATACTTTGCAGATGCAGCAATGTTGGATGCTGGTATTGGTGTACTTATCGGTCCGATAGGGATGCAAGTGCAGTTTGGAATTAAATTACCAAAAAGCCAAGAACGTAAGAGAACACCTGTTCCTAGAAAATGGCGAATAAAAAAGCCAGACCTTGACAATATGATTAAGTTAGTCAAAGACGCTTGTTCCGGTATCGTTTTCTTAGACGATAATCAAATAGTTAAGTTATCAGCAGAAAAAATACAATGTGCTCAAGGTGAAGCACCGTTTACTAGAGTCCGGTTCTTTGAACTAGAAGAAATAAATTAATTTCTTCTTGGTGGTGTTAGGTTGAATGACCTTGTACTTGGTGGTGTTAGTGTCAATGCCGGTGTGTTTACAGTATCAGTAAAGAAATCATCATCATCGTCATCTGCTTCGAAATCTATTCCTATATCTGGTAATGTAACTGAACTAACTGCTGGTTTCGGGACGTTTAATGTGCCGTCGTTTCTTGCCTGAATGAATCCCATTATTTCTTCTGCAGAGTCTAACATAGTTTGCCAATCGATCCTCTTTGCTTGGTTGATGTAATGTGTGACGTCTATTTCTTTTAAGTTATCAAGTATTTCTGTGAAACCATCTTTGTTTTCTTTTAATTTTTCCACAACTTCTGCTAGTGGTTCTAAATCTAATTCGGTTAAATCTACACCGACTTTAGCGAACACCGACTTTGCTTCTTCTAAGTCTGTGTTAAAATTAGTAACCATTTCACTCGCTGCTTCCATTGTGTCGTCTAGGTTTTCCATGCCCAACATTATTTCATCCATGTGTTCCATGGCATCATTAGAGTGTCCGTCTAATCTAATTGTCATCCAAGCAATTACAGAATTAATTGAACCATTCATTACTGCTAATGCTATGATGGCCGTAGCAGTGGTATCCAATGTTGTATTATACGATAGATATCCTAGAGTAACTATAGAAGGCCCTAAGAATAATAATATAAATCCCCATGTAGGTATTACTAGTCTATCTATATTATATCTATCATTGTTATATGTATGGTCATCATCTTCTAACATCATTTATTTCACCTACGCTAATGTAGGTACGCTTGGCATACCGTTTATCGTTGCATCGTTTGTTACTGCAACCAAAAGTGGTCTGCAAACTTCTTGTACTTGTGGTTGTAATAAGTATCCGAAATCTTGTTCTACAGCACCAGTGTGTTTGAATGGCTCTATCTTTGCCATTAGTTCATCATAAGTATTTTCTGCGAATATCTTGTAGAACTCAGGGTTCTTTCTTAATTCACCAATCACTGCTGCGGTTACTAAAGTAGAGGGTGTTTCACCTACTGGAGTTCTTTCTCTTAAATCCATCATACCCATTCCTATGTCTCTAAGATTTCTAATAAGTAGCAACTTTTCATTCATTGCTTGTAATTTAATCTGTGGTAGTGCTTGCGGTATTTCTCTCAATGTGGTGTCTACAGCAACGTCAACTTGTTGTTGTAATGCTAGTAGTACTTGTTGGTCTTGTGCTACTGGACCCATTGCCTCTACGAAAGCAGAAAAGAGTATTTTTCTATACTCGTCGTCATTAAATTGTGCTTGTGGTTGTGTTACTTCTGCCACTGGTTGTGCTATTGGCGTAGGTCCGTCTTCAAAGAATACTCCGTCCAACTCTTGTTGTATTGGTTGCCCGACCGGTTGTTGTATTGGTTGTGCAATTGGTTGTGCAATTGGTTGTGCAATTGGTTGTGCAACTGGTTGTTGAATCATTGCTGTTTGTGCATATGGGTTGTAATCAGGATTGTCGTATCCTGCTGGGATTTGTGGTCCACCTCTTGTTGCCAATGCTGTGCCGAGACCGCCGACAGCGGCTTTCAGTGTATCACTTCCTAATACATCTTTGATTGAGTCTTTCCAACCATCATCCTTTTCGCCGTTCATGAAACTGTCAAGTACTTTTTCTTTGAATATTCCTTTGAACTCTGAATCAAAGAAACCATCGCCGTCACCTGCTTTCTTAGTAATGTCACGCATGAAAGCCATCTGTTGGTTCATAAATTGTTGGTCACGAGCCATTGCTTCTCTACGCGTATCTCCTTCTTTCTGTTGGTCAAGTCTACGTTGTTCCATCATCATTTGCATCTGGAACTGTTGTTGTTGCATTTGCATTCCTTGTTGTTGTGTTAGGAACTGCATCATGGCCCACATTTCATTACCGCCGTCTGTTGGTGGTTGCTGAAGTGTAGGTAAGGCCGCAGGTTGTGATTGTGTCATGGCACCCATAGGTGGTGGTGATGTTGCTGCAGAGTATGATGCTTGAGGTTGACTTGCTTGTCTATTATCTGACTTCAGTGCTTCTGCTGGACTAAAACCTTGACTCTTCAACCATGCAGCGTAGTATCTTTTTACTTCTCTTACAGGTGCTCCTGCTTTTTCCGATATTTCTTCAAACATTGGATTTGCTTGACCCCCTTCAAAGACCGGTGAGCCGTGTGATTCGTCGTACCAATCAGGATTACCAAAAACATTTTTCATCAACAGTTTTCTTTCTTTCGGTGAAAGTGTGCGCCACTGTGGATTTGTTTTGCTGTCACTGTCATCGTCGTCGTAAGTGCCATATTCTTCATTATATTCTTCCATATTCAGTCCTCCAATGGATTCCCTAGGTGGTCACAATCTATTTCATCACCTGTATCGGGGTCAATAAAGTAGTAATCATCTGTCTCTGGGTCATGGTAAACTTCGAAGTCAGCACTGTTGCGATAGTCTTCCCAAGTTTGTTGGAAACTTCTTTTTGCTCTGAGTGCTGCTATTGCTCCCTTTGCTCCGAGTAGTCCGCCTAATTCTGCTAAAGACTCTCTGATTATATCATCTGCACTTCTTTTCTTACCTTCGTGTTGTAGTGGAATGTTGTATTCCATAAGTAAGCCAACAGTCCTGACCAAAGAACTTCGTGCGTCATCTACAAGGTCTGGTGCCATGTATGGGTTTGCTATTAATTTAGAATAAACCAAATTTATTTCACCTTTGATTTCTTTTAATTCTGTTATTAATTTTCTATCAACAATACCTTCTGATTCGACATCGATATACTCTGGTTGTTCTTCCTTTGTCTTTCGATATGCTTCTTCTACTGGGTCGCTCATGTAATCACTCGTCCTTCTTGCCGTATGGGTTAAATTCCGGATCATCTCTTCTATCTGCTTTTGGTGTACCAACTATTTCTTCTTCCGAATCGTATTCTTCGTAGTTGTCTAATAGGTGCTCGAATTTGTCTTGGATTATCTCTGCCAATACATTTTCTTTGACGCTGTCAACCAATGCATTTTCGGTCCATACAATCTTTAGTATACACTCTCTTCTGTAATATGTCAATCGTCTTTGAATTATATCTTTGCCATCTTCGCTGGTTCCTAACTTGAAACTGTCTTCAATGTAAAGACCGTCTTCTGTTTCAATTATCTTTACATCTTTGAGTGTCAGTACTTCGCTGTTTAATAGCAAATGAATCTCGTTAGCCTTCTGCTGCATAAGTCAAGATGATTTGCAATTAGTATTAAGTGATGCGGAGATTTAAACTAATTCGTCTTTACATAATTGACTAAAATACAGCAATGTATTTGATTAAGGAGTGGTCAAGTGTATAATATGGGCGGAAAGGGGAGTGGTAGGCCATTTGGTGATAAGAATAAAATTGATGCATTTGACCCGGATACATGGCCTGCTAATGATAAAAGAAGATTAGAACGAGAAATGCAAATAAAAGATGTGTTGATGGGAAGTAAGGTAGTCAATTCACCAAAGAAGTTGTGGATGCGGGAACGTACCGCGCACCTAGAAGGCGGTAGAGTAAACGTACAACTAGACCAAACTATGTTAGACACCGTTGCTGATATGCAGGCAATGTATAAACTCGGTGCTTTCAGATACTTGCCTTTGTCGGTACGCGAAGTCTTCTTACGAACTGGTATGTATAATCTACCATTCGACAAAGACGCTGCGTTTAGTAACGACCCTAAAAGCAGACCGTGGAATACCACAGCACTTGTAAGAATGTCTCTAGAGATAATGCGTCTTTATCTAATGGGTTTAGATCCATACATGAGTAGGGCTATGCGGTCTTACCTTTCCGTTGACCTACACAAAATAGGAATGAAGCGAATGACTAACTCTATTCAACGCGCAGCAGAGTTCGACAAAGTCTACGACTATGAAGATGATTCCGAGTTTGACTTCAGTGGTTTAATGGATGAAGATCTTGAGTTTTAGTTTCTTGTGGATAAACAATGTCTATCTCACAAACACCACCGGCACAAGCAATTTCTCCTTGTAAAGATGTTTGGTCTTCTGTTTCCCATATTTGTGTAAGGTCTAAATTACTCAGTGTCTTACACATCTTGTTGTAAGTTTCTTCATCACAGTCTTCGAAGGGTGCTTGTTCGTAGCCACCACCGTCGTATGGTAGAACAGCGATACCATTGTATGCGTCTCTATTATTCCACATCCACTCACTAACGTCATTCCACTCATCAGGTCTTACAGATACGGTAGCAGACACATTATGTGAATTAATTCCGGCTACATGACCAGGCTTAATCCATTCTTGACTAAACTTTTTTACTCTGTTCAATAAATTCAAAGATGACTCTGTTCTTAGTATAGAACCGTTTGGAGCCATTTGTGGTACAGAAATTACTGCACCGTCTGTGTCAAACTTATCGTCTTCGATTAACTCTGGGTGGTTCATGTAAAGATGATTGTAGATCGGTTCGTTCTTTTTGACACGCAATCTTCTAATGTAATATTCTGAGTGCCATGCGTGTATACCAGATGACGTACCTAACGTCAGACTAGTTGTTCCTGCTGGTTTGACACAGGTTGTTCGTGCTGCCGAATTGATACCAATTAAATCCGCACACTTCCTATTTACTGACTTTACTAATTCAGACATTTCTACTAAGTCGTGTTCTAATATGTTGCCAGAACCAATGCCAGTCATACTGACTCCGATGAGTGCATCTTCTTCTGTGGTTGTTTTCCATTCTTTTCTAAGATAGTGGAAGTCTGTGTAAGATGCTTGTAGTGTTCCTAAGAACGTAGCGGCAGTAACTCTCTCGGCTAAATCTATCTTATCCTCTACATCACTAACATTGATCTCTGTCAGATTGCAAAATTGATGCATTTTTAATCCGATCTCGCAGCAAGGATTTGTACCCCATGTTGTATCATTAGTGAAATAAAATCCTGGTTCTCCAGAATTATTGTCTCTCGCTACTGACCATACTCTTTCGAAATCTTCTTTCGTTACAGTTGCTCTATCTAGCACTACTGAATTATTTGCTCGCATACGTTGTGGATTATCCGACCAAAAACCATCGTCGCCATTCGACCACTTTGATAGTAGCATTTCATCATCGTCTTTGTCGAACAGACTAATCATTGCTGCTCTTCTAATTCCGCCGGATAATACAGCGTCTGCAAGATAGCACATTATATCGTGTGCGTTTAGTGATGACATCCTTTCACCAGCGTTTACATTTTCTAATACTTTTTGTATTTCTTCTAAACATAATTTAAGTGGTTCATGCCCTGGTGCTCTACCACCAGAGGTCTTTAAAATAGCCCCCTTTGGTCGTATTTGGCTATAGTCGAAGTCCAAAGGGAATCCGTATAGTTGACTTAGAACACCCATCTTTACGGCATCAGCCCAACCTTCAATGCTATCTGGTATTTGATATTTAATCGGTATTATATTTTGCATTTCTTGTTTGGTTGGTAATTTATTGATGTTATCATACTGTACTGAATAACCAACACCTGTTCCACCTAGTAGTAAAAACATTGCTTCTGAGAATGCATTGACTGAGTCGATTGGCATGAAAGCACAGTTGTAAACTCTATTGTTAGATACTTCTATTGCCTTGCCACCAAATTGCATTGACCTCATAGATGGTAAAACTTTTTTCTGGTGAATCAAATTGTATGTGTTATCTAACATATTTTTGAATTCGATATTATTGTTGTAAAGAAGATTAAACTTTGATACGTGCATTGCTTTGTTCCTTTCCACAATCTCTGACCAAGTTTCTCTACGTTCCTCCTCTGGCTTAAATCTGGCGTATTTCATGTGTACGGTTATGTCGCTAAGTATGCTTCTATCTGGTGTCATTTGTCTCACTCTTACCACAAATGTGACTAGACATTTAGTGGGTAAGTTTGACGACGCAGGTTAGGTCCTTAAACTATACTGTGGAAAGAATAAACTTTCCAAAACTTACGCAGTGATTACTATTTCTGATAATCCAATCTCTGGTGCGTCTTTACCACTGAGAGTTGCTCTATTCATCCGAAAGTAGTCTTCTATGAATGTGGTTGCTTTCTTTTTGGAAGTGAAAGATGCTATCACACCTAAATCATGGTGTTTTATCTTCGGAGAACTTAATCGCATTACTCTAGCATCATAATCTCCACTGTTTGATTCTTCTTCGGATAGACCTGTTTTGATGATTGACTCTAATTCACCGTCATCACTTTCTTCTTCTTTGACCACATCGTATGTTACTTCTCTTCCTAATAATGGACAATCTGTTTTGCTACACCAAACTGATATCTTAGATGCATCATAAACCACCCATATTGAAGCAACACTTGGTGCTAACTCTGTGTTGCTACTCATCAACATAGCCATTTGCGCTTTAAGCGAGGCTAGTTCAGAAACCAAATTGTCATTGGAGATGGTATCAACCTCGCATTCGGTATTCTGCTGCGGATCTTGGTAGCATTATCTCTACGTCTGGCAATGGTGCCCTCTTGACTAATTTCTTTCTCATTTCATAACTAGAACGCATTCTTGCTATTTGTTTTTCGTCATTAACTAACTCGCGCTGTACATACATTGCGGTAAGGTATCTTTTTTGCCACCAAGAACGTGAGCAGGTAAATGCTAGTTTCCTAGTTGTATTGATTAACAAACACTGTTGAGTTGGTCCAAACCAAATCTGCCAACCATCAGTCGGTGTACATTTGTAGTTGTCTGGTATAGTTTCTCTTGCTATTTCTGCCAGTCTTGCTTCTACCGCTCTTTTTTCATCGACTGTCATACTGATACCGAATCGGTTTAGCCTCCTACCTAGTTTAGCATACTCTACGAATATATTGTCTTCTTCAACCGCAGCAGGTGTATCTTCAATTGTTTCTACAACACCTACGTCTAGTGGAGTTTCAAAATCTGCTTCTTGGCATATACTTAGGTATTCTTTGAAATCATCTTTTTTATACGCATTCCATGCTGATGATTTAAGTTCTCTACTAATTCCAGTGTGTATTCTTCTAAATTCTGCCCAAGCGACTTTGTCTACCATAGTGACTTCCTCAAGACAACGCTGCTTTCAAAGAGTCTTTAAGATTGCGGAAGATTACGATAAGATTCTATGGCTCTGTTTAATGCGCTTCTAGAAAGATTTGGTATCTTACCGAATTCTTGTTTGGTTATCTTATAATTTTTCTTTTTGGCAAACAAATACAACCATGCACCTGCTCTTGCCAGTGGTTTTGGTTCACTATTACTCGGTGTCGTCTTTTCAAACTCTTCTATTGCTAGGCTAATTATAGTCTCAGTTATACCTAGTTGACTACCTATATTATTAATATTCATAGCCATAGGGTTACCTATATCTGTTCTATACATATTATCTATTACAGTTTTTCTTTTACTTATGTCATTAGACTTGACTTTACTGTCACGCATTGCACTGCTTGTTGGTAGGCGTTTCATGTAATGGGAAGTTACAGAAACTATTTTTGGCTTCATGTTTTTGTTCCCTTCGAAGCCTGGTACATTGTCTTCTGTTAGATTCATAACCATCGAAGCAATTTCATATTCGTTCTTTTTCATATACCTCGCAAACGGTTGATCTAGTTGATTCATATTAGCAACTATTTTGTCTATCGTTTTCAATATACTAACACGAAGTGCTTGTTCGGGTGTGAAATCCGTATTTCTTTCCCCTTCTGCAGTATATGCTATCTCTACTTCTTCTTTGTTTTCGTCATCTATTGAGTCGTCATCTTGTATTTCGTCATCGGTGCTATTTTCTTGACCAATTACTTGAAAACATTTTCTACACATCCATTCACCGGTGGTGTCTAGTAACTCAGGTCCGATACCATCGTAATTCGGACACACACTTCTACTGAGTGGTGGTTCTCTTTTACACTCCCAATCATTTCCTAATATATCTGGAAATCTTGTCGTTGCCGACATAAACATCACCTCCGACGAATAATTGTGGTACTTCTACAGAACCAGATATTGCTAAAAGCATGTCAGCGTATTTTGAATCAGTATCCAACATATCTTGGTACCTATGCCTAATACCAGCATCGCTTAGTAACTGTAGTGCCTTTCCGGTAGATACTGAACCTTCTACTCCTACTAATAGTGGTAACACGTTGTTCCGAGGAGGGTGGTAGCATTAACTTTTATGTGTATTGGAATGTCAGGATGTTACATGACAGATGACACTTTCTCGTGGGCGGGCCTTGGTGGAGGTACTTCTCACTTAGTAAGATTGACCGAACGAATTAACTTCCTTATTGAACAACAGACGGCACTGTCTGCATCCATTATCGATATATACAAGGAATTAGGTGAGTTGAAATCAGTGGTTCATGTGATGAATAGTAATTTTCTAACTGATTTCAGAAGAATGGGTTCTAGTGAATATGATAATAAATCAGTTACGTCGTTTATGTCTTTAGACGAATTGAACATTGAACCACCTACTAGACCAGTAGAAGAAACAATGGATGACGAAGACAGATTAGTGATAGCAGAAGACTTGACAGTTGTTAACACAGGGTTCACAGCGCCTGTACCAGAGCGTATTAAGAACGAAGAATCGTATGAAGGTATGACTGATGAAGATATAGTTGTACAGATACTTGATGATATCAAAGTGTACCTAGGAGACCATACTGCTGTTATGAATTACAGTCTCAAGAAAAAGGGAATAATACCTGAAGAGTATATTATGCCCGCATCGGTCAAGAAGTTACTAAAGAGTGCAGTGAATATGGATGATTCTGAGATACAATTGTACAAGTTAGATAAGATGCGTGGTATGTATTATTTCAACGGTGTAGAAAATCCACAAGAACTCTATGACGAAATATTTACTTAATTTTTATTTTGATGGAAAGTTTATTCTTTTCTTTCTTTATTCATATTAACTCTTTTGGTTATGTTATGTTATTATATATAATACTATATGTAAAATCAAGTATTATTCTTCTGGAAAGTTTTCCACAGTATTGTAGGAATTATTACGTATTCTGAGAGTATAAACGCAACACTGCGAGGCATTTAATCTGGAAAGATGTAACTTTCCACTTGTTATTTTGATGGAAAGTTATTATGGAAAGTATGACTTTCCATATAATTCAGCCTACCAGTACAACGTTTTTGTCTTTTATTTTTAGCCAAAAAAATACCAACTTTCCAGAAGTTTACACAATTAAGGTAATTCCTAGTGCCTTTGTGAGTTGTTTGTAACGGTTCCTAATCGTCACTTCTGTAACATTGCTTACTTCTGCTATATCACGCTGAGTCCTTATTTGGTCAGTCAATTGTCCTGCGATATATATTGCAGCAGCAGCAATACCCGATGGAGACTTGCCGTGAGTGAGTTCTAATCGGTCTGCTTCTTTGACTAATTCTATGGCCTTTGATTTGGCATTGCTATTCATACCTAGTTCACTACAGAATCTATCAATATATATTTGTGGATCTGGAACAGGGGTTTTGATTAATAATCTGCGCTTTAGGTCACGGTATGTCCGACCTATATCTTTCGGCCTCAATGTTGCGGCAGATGCAATATCATCGACTGTTCGTGCTGTTTGCATTTGTTGATTAGCAATATATACACATCCTGCAACTATCGCATCAATACTTCTACCTCTAACTAAGTCTTCAGCCAATGCCTTTCGATATATTGTTGCGGCACGTTCGTTAACTGATTTTGGTAAACCCAGTTTGGACCCAATTAATTCTATCCTATTCAGAGCGATAGTGAGATTTCTTTCTCTGGCATTTTGTGTTTTAGAACGACGCTGCCATTTTCTCATCCTGTACATCTGATTTTTAGTCCTAGATTTCAAAGGCGCCCCAGAGTAATCTCTATTCTGCCAATCTATTGATGTTTGTAAACCACGGTCTGCTAGCATTACACTAACCGGTGCACCAACTCTCGATTTGTCACCACCTCCCGAATCCGTTCCGAAGTTACGCCATTCTGGATTGTGGTCCACAATATTCTCCTCAACAAGTAACCCACAATCTGAACACAATCGTTCTCCTCTGACTTGGTCGTAGTAAAGGTTTCTAGATGAACATTCTTTGCATTTGACAAGACTTGTGTCAATGTCCATTATGTGGGTGACTGAGTCATGGAGTATATAATACTTTAGAAAGGAATGGAAAGTTGCCTCTTTCCAACAACCATTATATGCCGTCGGTACGCGGGGTCATTCCCAAACGGTGAAGACTATGAAAGAAGGTTTAGAAAAAACGAAGGAGTTAGCAGACAAGTTGTCTGACTTAGATAAAGAACGACTGATAAGATATCTGGGTGGTAAGCGAGAGTACACAAAAACATACGAGGATGTTGCCACTAAAGTCCAAGAACATATTCTAGAAAATGGATACATCACAACGAAACAAGCATTCGAGTTGGGTTATACCTCCAAGTTACTAGATACTACTACATTCTATAGGTGTATTATATCTAAATTAACTATAGAGGTAGATAAGAAAAGAATGTCCGGAAGTGGTAGTGGAGGTAGAATAGCATTCTACAATAAAGTCATGGGAGCACCTAGTGAGTACAATAGAGTCGATATTAGATTGGCACGAGAAATAGTTTCTAAAGTAGACATCACAAAGAAGCACAATGATTTAATGCCGCTTCTTGATAAGAACAAATACCGCATCCTAGCCGACAAAGGAAGCCTGAAACAACTTAGACCATTATTGGTTGGAGTGATGTCAGAAAAAGGATACGAAGTAATAGGTAATGAGTTGAGATTTGTGAGAGGTGCTTAGAATGGTTATGATAGTAGAAGACGTAATTGACGACGAAATGCCAGCATCTGCACAATTGATTCATGCTATTGATGAAGACGAACGAAAGAAGCGTCGTTCTGCATTGGCGTATCTCATGTGGCATTCTGGTTATATTTACACTGCTGATAGTTCTACTGATTCTGTAATGAGAGCAGACATTATTGATGACATGGCTATGTCTGGAATCAAAAGAATGGAAGAAATGGATATATCAGTAACACAGGCAAGAGTGGATGCTTTGGGTTCTATTAGAAAACAAGTAGATCTATCTAAAAGGATGGATGTTCCTATCTGTTTTATTGATGTCGAAGCAATCGGCACCAATCTATTGTTACCAACTAGGCAGCCAGTAGGTACTACAATTGATACACCACAAGAAGTTCGTGAAGCAGGTATTGTTTTCGACAACTATCATGACTTCCGAGATGCTTACAATAAGTTATCAGGCCACATTATCTCTGCACCAAAGAGTGTATTATTTTGGCTACAGCGTTTTGAAAAACAATTTCTAAGTATAGCAGACCCTAGAATCGAACAACGATCCAAGTTTCACAAGATTAAACCAGAGTGGCGATTTATCAACCCACCAGCACATACACATCGTGATTTCGAAGCACTCTCTAAAGCAGGAGATGTTGGTAGACTAGTAAAGATAGAAGGTCAGGTTGTAGAAAAAGGAGAAGTCAAGACTGTTTTAACACATATTGCATATAGATGTGTGAACAAAAATGACTTCGATGTAGAATGCGGTACAATCAACCTGATTGAACAAGACGTAGAAAGAGGAGATATGTTGAAGCCAGGTGAGTGTCATATTTGTAGTGGTAAGAAGTACATTAGGTTAGAAAGCCAAGAGTCAAGAAGTGAACCAATACAAAGACTATCTGTACAAGAAGAACAAGTATCATCTGATACTAGGTCAATTATGGTGGAATTGCGTGGTGATTTATGTGACACAATCGAAGCCGGTTCGTCTATATCCACAGTCGGTATGATGCGATTGGAGCCAATGACAAAGAATGGTTTGATTTGTTCACACTATATTCTAGCATCTAGCGCAGAAGAAAAGAGTAAGACTAAAGGCAGTATTACATTATCTAAAAGCGATCTAGAAGAAGTAAATGCATTTGAAGCAACAATGGATTTGGAGGAGAAGATGGATTTGGTTGTGGATTCGTGGGCGGGTCATATACATGGTAACGACGAAATTAAGAAAGCAATGGTGTTGTCTGTAGTTGGTGCTGTAGAAAACAAAAAGTTTGGTCTAAGGCCAAATATGCATATATTGATTATAGGAGATCCAGGGACTGCCAAGAGTAAGTTATTAGATTTGGCTTGTGATTTGGCCAGAGGAAGTAGAAAGTGTGATGCAAGTTCTGCATCAGCAGCAGGGTTGACAGGTGCGTGTGTCCAACAACAAGACCTATACACCAATCAAAAGCGATGGGCTGTACTTCCTGGTGAAATACCATTAACACCAGAAGGTGCTGTTTGCGCAATCGATGAATTCAATCTCTACAAAGGAGACTATGGAGACGTTAATCTAGCAATGGAGTCAGGAGAAGTAATTATTTCTAAAGTAGTCAAAGCAAGACTTCCTGTCAAGTGTTCTATAATAGCAGGTGCTAATCCAGACGGCAAACAATCCAAGAGAAAGAAGTTCAACAAAATGATACCACTGGCTGAACAAATAGAGTTAGACCACACACTTCTACAAAGATTTGACATGATATTTGTAATACTAGATGTCGCAGACAAAGATAAAGACGAAAAGATTGGTTTTGCTATGTTGAGAGGATTGACGGAGGACGATGGGTCTTCAACTGTTTCATTGGAAAATAGTTTAGAAATTTCTTTTATACACAAATTGTTGGAAGTAGCAAAGTCCAGAGAAGCAAAGTTATCTAAGAAAGCAACAGAGTATATTGTCAAAGAACACGCAGTAAAAAGGAGTGAAGCATCTGATGATGAATCACTTCGTTCACATAGGCAAGTGGCATCACTTTCTAGGTTTGCAATCGCAGCGGCTAAGTTTGATGGTGTCAAGACGGCAACATTGCGACACGTCAAGTTTGCAGAAGCACTAATGGCAACTACTTTGCAAGAACAAGATCCAGCAGCAATAGAAGGTGGTTTGATGAAAGGTGATAGAGAGGCAAGAACCAAATTAGCAGAAGAATTTGTGTCACTAATTGTGAAGGACTTTATGATTAACGACAGAACCTTTGAAGAAATATATTCAGAATTAAAGAAGTCGTGGTCAGATATACCAAAAATGGGAATTATCGAAGGCGTGTTGAAAGAGTTTTCCCGAGACAGTGGTTTGACAAATATTCACAGAAGTAGAAATGGAGTTTATACTTATACTGGTACAAAGAACCCAGCATGGCAGGTGTGGTAAATATGAAAGACGTAATAAAGATATTAGACAAGATAGAAGAGATGACTACAATAGGAGAGTTGACGATAAAGATGGAAGGTGTTGAAATAACAGTCGTCAAGATAACACAACCAATACCAATTGGTCCATTACCAACGTTTGCTAAAGCAAGTGATGGTACTCCAACCGCTACAAGAAGCAACACTGCACCCGGACAAGCGAGCGAGTTTCAAGTCAAATACGCAAGAGACCTAATGGCCAAAGTGTTCGGTGAAGATGAAAAGGGTGGTTTAGATTTCTTAGCACATACTTTAGAGATACCAATGACTGATGTTCCAGAAATATCCCAGTGGGATTCAATGTTATCACAAGATATGGTAGGAAATATTATAGACGCACTGTCACCGATGCATAAAAACAAGAGGAGCGAATTTTGATGCAAGGTAAAGATGGTTTATTTGGTCTATACAAACACCACTATGAACATACAGACTTGTCCATTACTGATATACAAAGAAGGGAGATTGCTTCACAAGAGTTCAGTCCACAACTAAGTGCATTCAACAGAGCACAGTATTTCTTAACAAAGGAAAGTCTCATAGAGAACTTATTACAAAATGCTAGGCCACCAGCAGGATTATTTTGTTCCACAGCGTATTACCTAGACCCAAATGAAAGTAAACCAACAAAGCGTGGTTTGATTGGATATGATTTTGTTATCGACTTGGATGACGATGCTTTGGCTTACGAAGACCGCTATGATTTCATAGATGCTATGCGAAAGAAAACAAAAGCAGTTGTTGATAGGTTTCTGAAAGACTTAGGTTTCGACGAAGACTTGATGTTAGTTGACTTTTCTGGCAACAAAGGCTTTCATCTTACTTTTGACGATGAGAAGTATCGCAACCTAGACCAATCCGATAGACGACAAATTATAGATTATATTATAGGGAATAAACTAGATAGGGATATACTACTAGTAAATAATAAATTATCTCACTATGGATGGAATAAACAAGCAGTATATTTCTTAGAGTCTTTACTAAAAGACCCTTCTAGAGAACACATCGAAAAGTACTTTCCAAAAAATAAAGCAAAAAAAATAGACTCCCTACTGTCAGACCCTGCAGTAGTTGCAAGGTTAACAGCGGGGAGCCTAGTTGATTTTGATACGAAGGTGCTTAAGTTAGCAATGATGAAAGAACACCGTCTTAACATCAAGAATGTAGTCGACAAGAAACCAACAGTCGACAAACATAGAATATTCAGAGTTCCGGGTTCTCTACATCCAAAAAGTGGTCTACCATCTGTTAGATTGTCGAAACACCACTTGGATAGTACAGACGCAATCATTGATGAGATTATGATTGCTGCAGGAGAAGACATGGTGACGATAACGATAGGAGAAGATGTAGAAATTGACTTCCCTCGTAAAACAGTTTTCACAGAGGGCACACATACGGTGCCAAGATACGAAGCATTGTGCATCCTAACCAAAGAGTGTAAAAAACACTGGAATTAAAACAAAAAAAAAACGGAGACCCGAATTGGGTCTCCGCTTCTTTAATGCCACCGTTTCTAGTAGCCTCACTTGGAGGTCTTGTTTTTACCGTGTCTGAACAGAGTAAACGATATGTTCATCTGCTCACTTTCACGACACTCTTTACATTCTTGGTAGTGTTGTTCGCATATTTTTCGAACCTCTTCCATGCTTTCTGCATCAGGAAGTTCTTCGTTACAATAGCAACGTATTTCATACCACTTGTAATCGTTACGATTAGTTCTTTTCCAACTCATCTAGTAGCCTCACTTGGAGGCACGATTGATATAACCGCTAAAGCAGTTACCGTCGCTATCTTCCATATTAACAGAAAGGTCTTTTCCATCGTCAGTGAAAGTCTCTATCTTCACCCAATCTTGGGTGATAGAGCGCAGCGCATCAATCTCTTCATAACATCTCTTCAACTCAGGAACCATATAATCCATTTCTAAGGCCAAGTCTTCACTGGAGATATCTCCTGCTCGCCAAAGTCTTATTATTGATTCCATTAGTTTGATGTCAATTCTTTCTTGTGTCATCTAGTAGCCTCAACCACATTATATGTGAGGCATTGGAATTTCAGAACCATCTGCTTCATAAGCATATAGTACACCAGAACCGTTCATTTCATCATCTTGCGATGGGAACATAACGGTACCATCATCGAAGGTAATTATTACATTAATTCGATACCAGTGTCCTAGTCCTAGTGCTTCCTTTTCTTCGTCTGTCATGTAGTGTGCTGAAACAATTGTCTTGCCGACAAGTCTCTGTGCACGCTCATTCCAGTATGTCACTAATTCTTCTTTAGTTTTCATCTAGTATAGCCTCTCGGCTAAGTAATTTTGATTTTAGCAACTAACATTGTTGCTTTAATCATTATAGCAAACCACTTGCGAGTTTCCTCTTGGTGGTCTTCCCATAATTCATCCATCTCAAAATCACCAGCATCCATTTTCTCCAGTTCAGAAAGAACTGTTTTTAA
>Ga0209337_1001165_pt1 | contig 20284 bp, 10 predicted proteins | sample LinPmetageLP53_FD_184044 | JGI IMG/M metagenome (GOLD analysis project Ga0209337, IMG submission 184044) | Marine viral communities from the Pacific Ocean - LP-53 (SPAdes) (version 2) | ecosystem: Environmental > Aquatic > Marine > Oceanic | place: Pacific Ocean | collected 2010-02-08 | reverse complement strand
ATCACGGTTAGGGAGGAAGAGTGGTTAGAAGTGGGATCATGGGTCTTCAATAACTTTAAGACCATGTCAGGCGTGTCATTCCTGCCACATAGTGATCACTCATATAAACAGGCTCCATATGAGGACTGTGATAAGAAAACATTCAATCATTTAACAAGTATGATATGTGAGGCAGACTGGTCTACTCTTACTCAGTATGAGCAAGAAGACTACACCGTAGCCAGTCAAGAGTTAGCATGTTCTGCTGGATTTTGCGAGGTATTATGAAACATAAACTAGAGACAATGGAAGAGTTCCTTGAAAGAGGTGGTAAAATATTAAAACTACCTGAAGAAATGGAGTGGCCCATTATACCAGTAGAAGAAAGAAATGTACTTAAGTCTGCTGTAGAAACGCTAGATTATGAAAGAGATCACAGACCAAAATGGGGGAACTAATTATGAGCAAAATCATAAACTTAGAAGAAATAAGGCTCTCAATGCAAGATCATGACGAGCTAATTGTAACGGCAATTGAAAAATCTGCTGAACAAATAAATTTGCACGTTACATTAATAACAGATTTAAAAAAAAGGGTAGAAGAACTTGAGCAAAGACTGGTGGAAAAAGATGAAGAAATAAGTTTTATACATAGAATATTAGAGGCTACTTAACCAGCTTTCATAGTCTTTAAATATTTCAAGTACTTTTCCCTAGACCTTATTAAATCCATCTTGCTTCTTTTTAAAGAGGCAGGAAGTTTTTTACTAATTCTTTTATTAAGTTTTTCTACAAGTCTATTAATTATTCCAATTTCATACTTAACTAAATCATCTATTTCTTTTTTAGTGTATTGCGCCCTTAGAGCCTTCTCAACTTTCTGACTAATACCCCTTTGTAGCTTCTTTATCTTTTGAGATTCAAAGTACACCTGTTTTGCTCTTGCTTCAAAAGGAGCAATAGGGGTAATATTCAATCCAACCATCCTAGCTAATGCTTGAGCCTTTGTAAATTTAGGTTCTCCTTCTCTACCTACCTTGTCTGAATATGCCTCATATAGTCTTGTTATAGCACCAAAACCTCCTGCATTTGGATTTGCACCAACAGGACTATAAGCACCTCCTATTGGGCTAATGCCATGAAACATAGGTGGAAGTGTTAAATTAAATCCATAGTTAAACCATGCCGAATACTTTTGAGCGGGTGTTGCTAATTCATCATGTATTTGTCTATCTGTAAAAGGGTCTCTACCAGTTAAAGATGTGACAGCAATATTAAGTAACGGACTTCCCATTAAACCTAGTGTGTGCATTGCTCCTGTTACTTCTGATCCACCTTCTTTAAAAGGGTTAAGCTGACGGAATACTTCTGAGAACATTCCAAAAGGATAAAAGTAACCTACGTCCACTATTTGTGCTCTGTTTAATGCATCCTTATTAGGTAGTGGAAGAACACTTTCTGGAATTAAGGATAAGTCACCCTTTTCATTTGCCCTCTTATGAAGATACTCAGAAAGGGTGCTCATTACCGCTTGATATTCTTCATCACTAATGTCTTGCTCACTCTTAAAAGACTCCTTCATATATTCAGCCATCAATATATAAGGAGCAAATTTCCAAGGTCTTTTGATTATTGTTTCAATAAGTACTGGAGCAACAAAGCTAGGATATGAAAGGAACGGTGCACCAAATGCACTCTTTCTCAAGTACTTAACAGAAGGAAGTGGGTTACTGTAATCAAACAAATACTTCTCTGCTTGTGATGCCGCTACTTCTTTACTTGCTCCTTTAGATTTCATTAAATACTTAACCATCATAACCTTACCAAGAGTATCAATTCCTCCATACAAGTCTGATGTACCCCTTTGAAAACTTAAAGCTGCCTTCTTAAATGAATCTCTAATCCTTAATAGACCTAATGCTCCTCCCGCTTTGTTCTTACTTGAAACAAACTCATTTCTTATAGTCTTTAGTTCTGCTTGACTAAAACCACCAGAGGTTAAGCCCATCTCGTCTGCTATTTTAGTGTGTGACTCTAAGGCATCAAATTCTTTTTGCGTTCCAAACTGTTGAACATACCGTGTCTTTAACTGGTCTGTTAATGCTTGCAAAAACAGGTCAGGCATTCTAGGAAGAGGTACTGGGCCAAGTGACATAAAGATCAAGTTTGAAACAAAGTTCCTTACCCATGAAGGGGGATTAGCAGATACCTTAGACCATTTCCATATTCTGTTGTACTGTTCAAAGGTACCTCCTGTACCTAAAACTTTTTCTGCCCAGCTTGCATCAATGGTACCATCATCGTTTATATCAAAAGTGTTCCCTTTTGAACCCCAACCAAACATATCCTCAAATATCTCCTTACGGATAGCCATACCTGAGAGTCTGCCATACTTCCTGCCCTTTGGAACCCTCCTGAAGTTTTTTGGAACAACAACATTTTTTATTATTTCATTACCTTTAGTTGTCATTGAATTAATTAGATTTCTAACTAATTTATCTTTAGCAGGTTCAAGCATCATATGATTATCTACCCTGTCACGAATCCTTTCGGCTTCATTCAGTAACCAATGACCGCTCATCATTACACCTTCAGTATCCATTAGCTGGAGTTCCTCTATTAAAGCTGTATCATTGTTGGTGAGCTTTTTCATTTCTCCCAGTATGTCAAACTTAACAAGGGTAGAAGGTAGAACCCAGCCCCTCTTTTTATTCAGACCTTCAGTAGCAATCTGTTCAAACATATCCAAGATAGCCAAGTCTCTAATAGGAGTGGAGATTGCTATAGAAGATAAGAAGGCAGGGTCTTTTACTTCTCCTAGTATAAGTTCCCTAACACCTTTAGGAATATCCTTCCTTGCCTTTGTATATCCCAGATCAACATTAACTCCTGCACCGCCTTGGTCGATAGCCCTGTAGTCCTTATCTCTCAGGAGATACTTTAGGTATTTCCTTGGCAGGTACTGGTCATCAAACTTATCAAGTGATTTCTGTGTCATCAGTCCTGCTTCTACTAAATCTCTACCTATAAGTTGAATCTGGTCTTTTGCGTCTTTAGCGGCTTGCCTTTCTTTTTTATTTGTAATTGTGTTTGCATCAGCATTAGGAGTTACAAAGTAGTCATATAACACCTTCTGCTGTTTTGATTTCTTTAAAATTGCAAAGAGTTTTTCTCCTCCCTGTTGTGCCTTGAATACAACCCCTTTGTTTTTCCTTCTTATGTCCTTGAATAACTCCATGTCAGGAAGTGTACCTTGAGAAACAAGTCTCTTAGTTAATTCGTTAGATAATTTATCTTGAGCTTTAAATGTAGGTATCCAAAATAAACCCTCATCAGTTAGTCTGCCCTGTGCAACCTTTGCCGCTTTGTAGGCATTCATTGTACCTACCTTCTTAGACATATTGACTTTAACATCTTTAGCAGGAATGGGATTAATCAACATGTCAGGGTTTATATTAATTAGTGAGGCTTTTAGTTCTATTGATCTTACTGCGGCCTTTGAAGCGGCTACACCTCCTCTACTTTTATATCTTTCCCCTCTTGGTGGTTTTTCTGTTATTACTGATCTAACAGGAGGTTTATTATTTTTTCTCCACTCCTTTAATTCTGCTTCTGTTAGAGTATCCTTCTGTATTTCTAATTCTGCTTCATACTCTGTTTTGGCAGTCTTCCAATCTGTGTGTAATTTACCAGAAGTAACAGGCTGTCCAGTAAGCCAAGAGATAAGTTCCGCTGAATAAAACATGTTACTATAAAAAGTTTTCCCTATTTTAACATCCTTTTCGGAACTAAATTCTGTTTGCCCTTTTCTAAAAAATGGAGTTTGGACTGCTGTTAGTTTTCCTTTAGTATAAGTACGCCTTTTTTCCATTAACCACCCTCTTGCAAATTCATTTATAGGGATTGGTTTTTTAAAGGTGTAAATACCCTCACCCTGTAAAATATGTTTATAGCTAGGATGGGTTTCTATTCCTAAATCTTCTGCGGTAGTTTTAAAGTTTGATTTGTTTTTATGAAATTTTATTATTCCCACGAGGTCACCCATTTTTGCATCTGGGTAAGCTGAAGTACGGTTACTTAATTCTTCAATATTTAAAAGATTATTTGCTTTTGCTTTAGTGGGTTTAAACATGAATTCCAAGATAGGTTTTCTTTTTTCAAAAGTTAATTCCTTCCCATATTTACCTCTTGCCTGTAATTCATTGAGCTTACCTAATTCCATTAATTCTACAAATGTTTTTATTTTCCCCTTAAACCTTGGAGCATACCTTAGAATAGCCTCCTCAGCATTTTTATCTAACAGAGCCATATCAGCCCCACTAAATTCAACTGCATCCATAGCTTCGCCATATGCAACAGCCCATACATCTATGTTGCTCATATGCATATCTTCTTTTCCTAATATAATAAAACCGTAATTAGCACCATTTGAAATAATATTACCATCGGTGTCCTGCCCCATAACAGCATTATATATCTTTGAAATCGGCCCCTTTTGAGAAGCCCATGCAGCCCTTCCACCTTTCCCTGTATTTCTTTTCTTATCAAAGGCATACATTGGGCCGCCATTTAATTTTAAGTTTTTAGCATGTTTTGATTTCCTACCATGATAAGGTATATAATTCCCTCTTATTAACCTATCTGCGATCATCCCAACGGCAACTTCACCCCTGTATTTTTTAGGGATTTTAGACATATTAGGAAGTGTCATGGCTCCCACAAGAGAACCATGCCCCTCATCTGCCTTACTTTCTATGTACTTATTTACTGCCTCATCACTTATATTAAGCCTGTATGCCGCACCAGCCCTCTCAGCATTGGTCTTCCTCATAGCTTTAACCTTTGCGGCTTCTTCCCTTCTCTTCCCTGCCGCCTTAACAAATGGAACGGAATCAATGTCAGCCTCAGCTTCCTCTAGGACTAAATCAAATGGAGAGGCTTTCTTTGACAGATTAACCTTGGGAAGTTTCCTTCCTTTTGCTTCCTGTTTTCTGAGCCATCGCAATTCAAGTTCTAAGTATTCACGGTCTATTTCTGCACCACGCATACCTTTATCTTGTACATAATCAAGTGTAGAATCTGTTTCTCTGGTAGGCTGTGTAATCTTCTTTGACATATTAACAGCCCTGCCACCAGTTATATCTTGAATCCCCTCGCCTATCTCAGACAGTCTGTCTTTTGCCTTCTTTAGCGTAGGGAAGTGTTCATGACCGTTCTCTGTTCTTGATGTATCAAGGTCACCATTGGCACGGAAGAATGTTATTCTGTACTTCCCTTGATCTGGTATGGTATTCTTATGTAGTAGAAGCGTTCCATCCGCTCCAGCATCTTTATTGTACTTGGCATATAGACCTAACGCTTTTGACTGTTTGATACTCTTAAGTATCTTACCTTCTTCAGTTTTATCTGTCAGAGTAAGTGTCTCAACTTTTTCCACCTCCTTAGTAGTTACCTCCTCTGGCTTTGCTTCTACATCCTCTTCCTCAGTTGTATCTAGTTGTGTATCTAATGTCTTAAAGTCTTCTCCAGATATGAAATTTCTTTTACCTCCAATGTATTCCTGTTGGAGTTCTGCCATTATTACTTTAACTTGGTCAGTTGTAATCCCCATATCCTTAAACATTGGAATGGAACTAATGTAGTTCCTCAATGCAACAACAATACGGTTTTTTATATTGGGGTCTCTTGCACCAAACTCAGCGAAGTTTCTAGCAATGTACTCTTCAGCTATAACAAACTCTACCTCACTCTTGTTTGTTAGGGCATTATAGGCACTCTTGCGGGATTCTAAATTTTTTATCCCTCTAACTGACTCAGGCAGGTAATCCACTCCTGACTTACCCATTGCATACTTGTCCAGCATCTTCTTGTTCAACTTAATGAAACGATTTATAAACGGATTATATGAATTACCCAGAAGTTTCTTTAATCCATAGTGTCCTAGAATTTCATGGAATAGTGTGTTGACTAAACGGTTTCCTGCACTCTGACCTGAAGGGTCTGCGGCTTTTACTGTTCCTTCAATGTTCTCTGCAACTATGTACACTTTTCCTGAATGTACAAAACCTTCCGCAGTATCTAATACATCTTGTGCACTTTCTTCACCAAGAAGTTCAGTAATCATTGCCTGATCAGCCTTATCATTCTTTGAAAGGGTTGTAATATCTACATCTTTCCCCTTCAGATTAGTACGAGCCTTAAACTTATCTACTAATTTTATAGTCTCATCTTTGTTAAGGGAATATTCCGGGTCTCCCTTATATTCACTATCACTAAGCATAGGAAATATCCGTATGCTTTTTGATGTTGTCTTATCTGCCTTTACCTGAGTTTTTTGTTGTTTAACAAGAGCTTTAGCAAATCTCTCTAGTGAGACAGAATCCATATCTTTATTATCCCAAACATCAGACATGTCTGTATCTTCTGCATATTTGCCATCATTTATGTCATCTTGTATTATGGTTTCTAAATCCTCCTTGTAATCCTCATAGTTCATCATACCTTCATCGTAGTCACCCTTAATATCTTCAACTCTCTGTTTACGCCTTGGGTAAAGAAGTTCTACAGGAACCTTTGCTCCTCCTTCTACTTTATCTGTAGCTGGATCACCACCAGTACCTCCTGCATCTTCAATAACTTGATCATGATCCCCTTTCTTTAGAATAGGTTCTAAATTCGGGACTTTATATTCGGGCTTAACTTCTTCTTTTACTGGCTTCTTTATTTCTGCCAACCTTGAATCAAACTCTTTCTGATTCTTCTTTATAAAATCCAAATCGGTTCCCTCTAACACATCCTTGTCCTGTGGATTTTTAGCAACAAATTCGGACAGCCTATCCAGATTTGTTTGTATGTATTGTGAATCTGTCTCTCTGTATTTTTTTCTAGCTTTTTGGAATTTTAACCATTTATCTGAACCCGGCTTACCAATCATTTCAGATTCAGGAGGGCTAAACTTGTATGACTTGTCAGATTTTCCGGGCTGATTATTTAATCTTACCCTTTCAAATCGACCTGCTAAATCATTAATATCACTTGCAGTCTCAACTTCTTTTTCTACCTCTGGAGTTACTACTTTTGTAGTTTCAACTTCTTTTTCTACCTCTGGAGTTACTACTTTTGCAGTCTCAACCTTCTTTTTAGTTTTAGTTTCAGTTTTCTTAGCCTTAGTATCAGCTTTAACCTTATCGGCAGCTTTCTTCTGTTCTTTTTCTATAGAAGCATTAAATGTTTCTAAATCTTTAATTGCCTGTAAGGGTCTATTAACCTTATCCCATACTGCAATTTGTTCAGGAGTTCTTTCTAAATCAAGCTGTTTTGCATATCCTGCTTCATATGCTTTAACTTTTTCTTCAGCATCTACATATTTAAACTTTTCATCTTCTTCTTTTTTTAGAGTTTCAGCTTCCTTCTCTACCTTTTTAGCTTCCTTTTCAGCAAGTTTCTGTCGTTTATTATCAGACTTCTCAAGTTCCTTGATAAATTCTTTTTGTCTAGCTTTATCTCCTATCCTTTTTGTCATATCCTCAAGAATTTTTGGATACTCAGCTCCTAATATTTTTTGTATATTATTCTGAACTTGTCTATCATTCAGTTTATAATCCTGTAAATCTTGAGTTGCTGCATCAGGATCAGTATTCCATGTCCGAACTAATCTTTCAGCTAATTCTCCTGCTGTTCTTTTTTGTTCTGACGCTTTCTTAAATTGATCCTGTGCACCTTTTATTTCGTCTTGCTGTGCCTTTTCCTGCTGTTTTCTATTTTCCTCAGTTACTGTTGCACCTACATCAACATAATGCATCTTCTTAGGTAACTTACTCATAACAATCTGTTCTGCACCAGTTATTGGCCCAGTTGCTACAGCTTCACCCACTAATGCTTTCATAAATACCTCTGACTTCTTAGGCCCAATAGCCTGTAAAGCCGCATCTAATTCAATCACTTTACTTTGATCAACGCCATTTTCAAGGAGTGCACTAACCATTGAATCCCTTGATACAGATATGTCCCACACTTCTGATGCAGTACCTCCAGCTATGTCAGTAACTGCCCTCAGTAGCCAGCCTCCGGCTGGAATATAACCAAGCATTTCAGGTATTCCAGAAGAAATCATTCTTTGACCTAGATTAGTTTGGGCACCGTCTTCTGCAACCTTTTTTATTAGTTGTTGATCAGTTGGGGGGAGTTTTTCAAAGGGGGTCTTATCATCAATCCCTAAAGCTACACGTATAACAGGATTGTTTTTTATATTGTCAGCAGTTTCGGAAGATACTAATGCGGAGCTTAAAAGGGCACCAGTACCCATAGCTAATCCACCAGCTACAAGTGCACCACCACCCAAAGCTAGTGCAGGTAATCCAACTGCTGCGGCACCAACCATAGGGACTGCACTACCAGTAGCAAAAGAACCTACTTCTCCTGCTGTTGGAAAGTCTTCAATAGCTTTTTCGGTAGTTAATGGAAGAAATTCAGGTACATGTTTTGCAACCTCATACCCCAAACCACCTTCTGCTTGTAATCTCGCTAGGGTCTCTTCTCTAGTTTCGGCAGGAACATAGTTGGGGTCTTCTGCCAACCGTTTTTGTTTTCTTGAAAGCACTTCATCATACTGATCTGCTTCTGCTAACTGTTCTTCTCTATATCCGGGTGCCCATTCTTTTATGTCGTCAGCAGTCTCCTTAAAACCTAAATAATCTAAAGCAGGAGCCACAAGTGTTTCACCGATGGTAGCACCAGAAGCCTGAGTTTCATCCCAACTTTTAGCGGCAGCAGAACCAAATTCTGACATTGAAGGGAGCCAATCGAGAAATCCCTCTTCTTCTTTAATTTTTTCAGGTGCCTGAGATTCTAACCAATCTTCTTCCCAATTTACATTTTCTGTATCTTCTACTGGTTCATCATCTTCTGATACAGCACCATACATGCTTTCGTATCTAGCTCTGGTTTCTTCCCAACTTTCCCAAGGAAATGAATTGGATTGTGCCCATGAATATAATTCGTTCATTATTTATTTTTGTGGAAGTTTTTGATTCTATTTCCTAGCTGTAAGTGCTTTTATTAGTTCGGCATTTTCAGCTTCATGCTTCCTTTGAAGTTCTGTCCTGTACATTTCCATTTTTCCATATCTCCCAAGAGCGACTTTTTCCATATGAGCATTGATTAGAATGTTTTGAAGAAACTGTTGATACGCCATAGGGCTGTCTAATAATTTTTTATAATTTCTACTTCCATCTTTATTTAAGTATCTAGGGTTTTTAAAGATTCTTTTAACTTCCATAACATGATTCTCTTCTAATTCCTTAAAATAGTTTTTTGGAGACTTTATCTCATTTAACTCTTTTAACTTAAAAGTTTCCATTAACCCTTTTCTTCCTTTATATGTTGTGGCTCCTATCTGCATAGATTCTCCGTACATTCCGGGGTCAAAAACAGAAGCAGTTTGCATCATTATCTTTTCTCTTGAATTATATATTTTGTCATAACTCATTCCAAATCTTGCCTTAAACTGATCTTTTTCCTTACCTTTAACTTTTGATAAGGCTAACTTAGTATTTTCATTAACTATTTTAGTCAATTCAGAATCGCTTAACCCTAACAGTTTACCAAATGTGTAGATACCCTGTGTGCTACTATGTTGTATTGCATTCTTGTAAGCAGAAAAATACTCTTTCTTTTCTGGAGTCATGTAATTTTTTATCTTTTTATCATTAAGAACAAGCTGAGATGACTTCACCTTTAATTCCATTTCCTTAACCCTACGTTCAAAATTTTCCTTATCAGTAGGTTTTAGTATTGCCTTAAGGTCTTCAGAATCTATAAGACCTTTAGATTCAAAGAATGGTGCCCTATCTTCGGCAGGTAACATAGCACCCATTTTCATAATACGTTCTCTATCTCTTCTTCGATCAGCCTTACTAAGATTAAAAGTAAAACCAGTAATTGGATCTTGCCAATACTTATCTGGCCCACTTTCTTTTGCTTCTGCTATTTTATCTTTTTTATCTTGACGGTCTGGTGTCATTTCTAATTCATTTTTTAATATTATAGCTGCCTCTTTTTTGGGAGCTTTTCTATACCTTGAAATAAACTTTTCTGATCTTTCTTGTACTTTAGGAGTTTTCTCAACAGTTTTAGTTTTAGTAGCCAAGTCATTAGTATATGACCTCTCCTTGCCATCATGACCTGTCCATTTGAATATTGTTTCACCGTTTTTAACTGCGTCTTTAAAGCGTTTATTGAATTTATTACCCCACTCTGATCCTTTTGTGTATATTGGATAACCACGTTTGTCAAACTTAACTCCATCTTTAGGAGGGTTCCCAGATATAACAACTTTTTCTACCTTCTTTTGAACTTCTTTTACCGTCTCTTCTGCCTCATCTTTTTTCTTTTCCTTTTCTATTAGTTCTTTATCAATTTTCCCTTCTACTGCTTTACTAATACCGGGAAATAAATTAGCATTCAACTTTTTTAAATCATCCCCTTTACCAGCTATTAAATGATCTGTCCAGCTAGATTCTTCAGGAGAACCAAAAGCCGCTTCTTGATATTCCCGTTCAAATTGTTCGGCATCAGCAGCATTTTTTCTAGCCTGTTTTCTATCCTTTGAAACTAGAAGAGGGTGATTTCTTTCACTTAATACTGGGTCTGCTAGTGGGGCTAATTGTGATGGTCGAAGTTCCGCCATTCTTGCGGCTTCTACCTCTTGTGCATTTCTAATGTGAGGAAGGGGACTCTTTCCTTTATTTTTTTCTATTTCCGCTGCTATACGTGCCTCTTCTATACGTGCGGCTTCCTCTTCATTTTGTAACTTTATCGCTAGGTCAGTTCCTTGATGCTCAAGAATTTCATCTTTATCTATTACCCTATTTTCATAATTTATTTTGTCTGTAGCAGACTGTAACCCCCGTGTCAAACCCAAATCTTTCATAACTCCAGAATCTATGGCATCTGAAATATACTCACCCATGTTTGATGGGCCTCTTCTTACTTCTTCTACCACTTCAGGTCTTTTAATAAGGGATGGGTGATTCCCTTCACTTAAGGATGGGTCTACTGGGCTATCTTTTTTTAGATTTTGAAGATACCTTGCAGTAGGATGAAATGATTTTCCTGTAGACATATTTGACTTAGGTAGTCCCTCTACAACGGACTTATAAGCATCTACAACAGGGTCTAGCACGTTGCCACGTGTTGTAGTCCTTGCTAATCTATTGCGCTTTCCTTCACTTGCTCTCCACGTTTCATCTGCAAGCTCCTTTTGTTTTTTTTCTTCGGCTTCTAACTCATCTTTCATCTCCTTTTGCTCTTTAGGAGTCATGCTATAAAATTCTTCCAATTCATCTGTATCTAAATTTCCTAAAAAGTTGTCAAAATCCATATTATATCCTTTATTGTGCTATGAGCTAGCAAGAATGCCGCCTTTGGCTTTCCGCTTTGCTTCTATTCTTTTCCTGAGTTTACTTTTAAACGGTTTGTAGAGACTTCCTTTATAATCCATTTGACCATCTGGCCCACCTGTCCTTGCGTGTTCCCTCTTTAGTGCTTCTTCCTTTAGTAACCTATCCTCAAGTAATAATTGCTTATCTTCTTTACTACGAGACCAGTCTGGTCTGTAGCCACTTAATTCTCCTTTTAATTTTTTAACCGTTGATTGCCTATCAGCTTCATCGCTCATTCTATCCATTGCACTACGGTAATCATCTTTTTCGCTTAACTTTTCAGCTTCTTTCTCGGAGTAGGTTTTATATATAGTAGGAGGTGCTTTTTTTAATGCCCGTCTTCCCTCTCTATTTGATTCATCTTCATATGCAAGATATGGTTCCAGTTCTCCGCTATCGAAGCCGGGTTTTAAATAATCCCCACTTCTCCTATGGAGACTTTTATTAAGCTCTGTATCTACAAACCTGTCTGCCATGTCTTCTTTTTGTTTTTGCTTCACAAATTCGTAACGATCCCTTCCTTCTTCTAGTTCTTTTTTTCCTCCTTTGTCTAGTTCCTCCCCACTCAACCCCCGATACCTTCTTGGGGCTGAACGGATACGAGAACGAAGTAAGTCCTCTTCTCGTTGCTCTCTTCCACCTTTGTCTAGTCCTTCTCCAGATGGCCCCCGGCCTCTCTCTGGTTCTATACCACTAATACGAGAACGGAGTAAGCTTTCTTCTCGTTGCTCTCTTCCTCCCTTATCTAGTTCTTCTCCAGATGGCCCTCTATCTTCCATACGATAATCTGCTTGATCTTTCCCATTTATTATTGAATCTGGAATTATATTTGTATCAATCTCAGCAGGTACTCCACCATCTTTGTATCTTCCTTTTTTATAAGTAAAAGGATTTGAGTCTGCCCTTTCACCGTATTTTTGTGTATCTCTTGTTCCTTGTAATGTGTCTCTTGCGGCAAATAATGCATTTTGTCTTCCTTCACTTCCTTCTGGAAACTGTTTTGCAAAATCAATTTGTCTGTCGTAGGCAGCAATATCTTCTGCTTTGAGGTTAGAAATGTCTTTCTGTTTCATCCCCTCCATCATGTTATATCCACCTGCAACAGTACCAATTAAGTCACCCATCTGATCATCATAGGCTGACCCATCTGACCTCCTACCTTGAAGTGCCTTACTACCCATTGCACCAATTCCAGTTGCTTCGCTGGCACCACTTGTTCCAAGAGCTAATCCTATTCTAGCAATATTAGCAATTCCTGCCATATCAGATGTTTCGCTATCAATTCTCCTCTGTTTTGCCGCCTTACCAGCCCTATCCTCTGCTCTAGTAAGTCCTTCGTCAGCCCTATCTCTTGAGCGTTGAAATCCACCATAGTCTGTTCCTCCTGCATTAAACGCCATGTTGCTCCTTTGCTGATAATTGTGTCATTTCAATACCCAGCTTACCATAGTCTACCATGTAGTAACCATTTGGATGTGTTTCAACGGCATCAGCATGTTTGGTATCAAGAAGCTCCTGTGCCATTACGCCAGACCATGTTGTGTCTGAGTCCCACTTATACTTAAATGAATAGATATTTGGATCACCACCCTTTCCTTCTTCAAGAAGTTTAATGTTATCCTTAAGTCTTATGTCTGACCATGAGCTAGGTTTAAACAGGTTAAATCCACCTCCACCCCCACCACCACCGCTGTTAGCGGCAGCATTAGCTTTTCTGGTTGCTTCAGCTTGGTCTGCACTATACTGTTGTGTCTGTTGTGCCATTGTATCATTAAGCTGTGCCTGTGTGTAGTTACCTTGCTGGTCAATGAATTGCCCCTGTGTTCCAAGCCCTGCCATCTGCTGTCCTCTTGCAGCACCAGCCGCTTGTACTGCACCCATACCCTGTCCCATCATGTTTGCTTGCTGGTTTGCTCCTGCCTGACCTATCTGTACACCCTGTGCATTCATTGCCGCATTACCTTGTGCCCCTTGCATACCCATTTGTGCCCCTGCCATGCCCATCTGACCTGCTTGCTGTGCTCCAGACATACCCATCTGTGCACCCTGCATCTGCATACCTGCGGCTTGACCTCTGAGTGCGGCTTGCTGTGCACCCAGACTTGCCTGTTGACCTGCCATACCAGCCTTCTGACCTAACGCACCCATCGCCTGTCCTGTCAGTCCTGCGGCTTGTCCTAGCTGTGCCTGACCCATCTGCTGACCTTGAAGCTGTGATGATAGTGCTTCTGACCGTCCTGCCTGTGCTTGCTGTCCCGCAGAAGACTGCTGAAACTGTGCTACTTTAGATGCTATCTCAGCAGGGGAAGCTCCTGACTGTGCCATTTCACGCCTGAGTTTCTCTTCACTACCTTTTTGGGAAGCCATACGGCCTTCCTCCATTTGCCCCTTAAGCATTGCCGCCTGAGATTGTCCTACATCACCAGACATAGCTTTATCTGCCATTGCACCTATTTGGCTTTGATAACCTCCAGCTTCTTTTTGGAATCCATCTTGACCAAACTGATCCTTAACTACCCCTACATCTGTCGCACCTGCCTGATACCCTTCGGCTCCTTGTCCAGCGGCAGTCTGACCTTGTTGAGTAGCTGTTTTTATACCAGACGCTGCCTCACTAGCCGCAGTTTGTCCTTTACCTGCCTCATCTGAATACTTTACTCCCTGTTCTTGTTGGAACTTTTCTCCTGCATCTCCCCTTGTCTTTGCATCAGCACCCATCTGATCGAACTTGGATTGGTATGCTCCTAGCTTCTTAACATCACCAGCAAAACCACCCTGCATTGATGCTGTACCTGCATCATATCCTTCCTGACCTTCAGTCTTACCGCTGGCATCAGTCATTACTCCTTCTGTCAATCCCTTAGCATCTTTACCAAGACCTTTAGCTTCCTGCTTGTAACCCTCATAGGAGTCAGAGATGTCCATCTTACCTGTAGACTCATCATATCCACCTTGTAGGGTTGCGGTTTCAAAGTCAAAACCCTCATCTCCTTCAACCTTACCAGAGGCATCAGTCATCACGCCCTGTTGATCTACTGTTCTTCCTTCAGCATCCTTCATGGTTCCTCTGACAGCAGACTTCCTTTCTCTATCCCATGTCTTACCTTGCTGACCTTCTTCTCTTTTCTTATTACCTGCATCGTACTTCTCTTTTGCTTTTGCTTTCCTCTCTGCCTCTATCTGCTCAGGTGTCTTAGGTGGTGGGGGAGTGTAACCGCCACTATTACCGCCACCGCCACCGCCTCCAGATTCCGGTGGGACATAACCGGGGGTACCACCGCCTCCTCCACCAAACTTGTCTTTCATCCAGCCACCAATGTCTAAATTTCCTATATCTCTTGGATCATAACTCCAGTTTCTTTCGCTTTCTCCCCTACTTCCAAAATCAGAATTTTGATCTACAGACGTAGTACTTTCTCCACCCGGCTCACGATCCTCCCTTGATGCATCTTCATTTGGATTAAAACTAGGGACACCGTATGGGGTCATGTGACCACTACCGCCCTGCTGTTTAAGCATAGCCATTTCTTTCTGTGTCACGAATGCTGGATACTCTTCCTCACCACCCTGTGGCTGATACCTTTTAGGCACCTGAAACATTCCTTCTTTTCTAGCATTCTGCTTTGCCAGTCCCATAAATCCCGGTTCTCTTTTCATCATATTACTGCCCCTGTGGTGTCTGTTGTTGTGGTTGTTCTGTATCTAATAAGGTCTGATCTGTTTCAAATAGTGCTATGTCACCATCTCCATCAGTCTGTACCCATTGTAGTACCTGACCTGATGAGTTAGATGGAAAGTAGTCCTTGTGGGTCTTGTATCCTCCGTCTTGTGGTATAAGTATCTCTGGTAACCACTCCTTACTGAGTTGTTCTCCATCCATAAACAAGGCTAACTCTACGTTACCTTGGTAGGTAACTTGATACTCTGTGTGTGTCTTTAGCCCCTTGTAGTACTTAATAGGTAATGCTACTGGCTTTGAAGACAGTATCTGGCCCTTTTGTGCAGAAGATATAACTTGTTCAATGTGTGGTATATACCCATAACTAAGTGGAGGGAAATAAACCTTAATTGTATCTTGTATTCTACCAGCCCTTGGCTTTAAAGACACCACTTTATTAATGCTGTTATTAGGTTTTATAGATACTTCATCCATATATAGCTTTACCTGCAAACTTTTATTAAATGTTATCTCATAGTAGTGGAATAATATGTTCTCACTAAAACTTGATTCTGGCTGTGACTCAAACTGGTAACGTGTTATATCAGTTAAGTTAGAACTCATTTGGGCTACATAACCCTGTGCACCTTGAGGTAGAGAAATTCTTCTTGTCTGCCTTACTGCGTGTTCAGGTAGAGTCTTTCCTGAAGCAGTCAATACATCAGAACCATCTACAGTAACCTTAACTATGGGCTTCCCTTCATACTCAATGAGAACTGATTGGAATACCTGCCTATCTTTAATCATAATAAGTCTGTGTCCTTCTCAGTTTCTAATGACAGCACCCTTGACCTTAAAACTATTACCTCTTTTCGTAGTGATCTTATATTATCAAAGACCTGTCTTAATGCATCAGTAGTTAGTTCGTCTTCAACTCCAAAAAAGTTATCTGCCTCAGTTACTCCCATTGTTGGTGTTACTGCCATTATATAACCTCTGCGTCAAAAACTGAACCAGAAACTCTACTTGTTTCTGTTTCTTGTGCAATAATATGAGGTATATGCCCCTCTGTCATTGCTGGAAAGTAAAGTATGGATGTTCCAGTATTACCTGTTCCGGGGTTTATTAAAACTGTGTTTGGTATCTTCTCAACTGAATCAACCTTAACAGTTATAGTTGGTGTTCCTGTGTAGGTTAATGTTACAAAATTAAATCTTTTCTTTTGTTGTTCTGCAAGGTTATCATACTTTATGGCTACAGATGTAATCTTACCTGAGCAGTTTACAAACTCAACACTTGCACGGTTAGCTACTGTTGCTGACGATAAAGAGAGTGCTCTATTAAATTCACTAGATGGTGTACTAAAAGTAAATGTATCAGAAAGACTTCCATCACATTTTATATTGATAGTTCCAGAAAAGTCCGTACCTGTTACGTATACTGTATAGTATGCCTTTTCTGCCGTAATATTGCCACCTGTAAAGTCTCTAGTCTCAAATGAATACTTATTTTCTGCACCTCCACCTATAAAACCAGCTTCAGTATAGAGTTTATTATTAACTGCTCTATAGTGAAAATTAGAAGCTCTACCTGTTGACTTGCATAATTTTGGACTCTGTTTTAGGTCTACCTTCCATCCATCTTCTCCATCCGAAAGGAGGTAGTATGTATCATCAATAACTCCTGACACATTACTCAATGCATTTTCACTTGGTTTTGTAAAGTTTTGAATAAGGTTGTCAGTTAATACAGTTACATTTCTTCCATCAAATAAACATATACCTGTATGTGAGACGTAGATAATAGAATCTTTTATCTTTGCTATAGTCTTATGACCTCCAACTGGTATACCATGAATAGTAGGTACCTGTACCTTTCTCATCTCGTTATGTGCATTACCATATACACGGTACAGTCCATGTTCTGTGAATACAACTGCCTCACCACCACGTGACACAATACCAGTCACTTGTCCATCAAAGTCTAGGTATCCATCTATTGCATAGTTATTAGGCTTTGCATAGTTACTTATGTGTAACTTAGTATCTACTGATCCCATAAAAAAGTTATTAAATTCAGTAAGATACTTCATATTGTAAGGAATGTCTGTAGGGTTATCTACAGGTTCTATTTCTATTAATGCTCTAGGAGGTGTAAAGTCAATAATAGAACCACATCCATCATGATTTGAAGAACCATTGTCACCCAAAACTGTAGCGTCTACCAGATTAGAACTAGCAAACAAATACTCCCTAAAGTCATTGTTATAGGGCATTCCTGTTATTGGGCTTATATCATCTGAAGTAAACTTAACCATAAAATGTAGGTCTACTGCATGAGTTGGGTCAGAACCATATAAGGATATTAATGCATTCGTTGAGAGTAAAGAGGTTTCTCCTGTAAAAGACGCACCTTCAATAACTGCTGTTCCAGTAGCATGATCACTACCAGTAGGAGCATTATCTATTGTTACTGTGGGAGCACTACCATAGCCACTTCCCTTATCTGTTATGATGATATTTGTTAATGAACCACCAGTAAGCACAGCCGTAGCTGTTGCCCTTTTACCACTACCACCCGGAACTGCTATACTAATATTAGGTACTGCACTGTAGGCAGCACCATCGTTAGTTATAGTTATACTTGTTATACCCCCTGAATGGTATGACCTACGTCCTGAAGCATTCCCATATCCATACCACTTAACCTTCCACTCTGCACCGCTTGGAATCTCTGAAACTGTTATATTTACATTATTTGTAGACTTTGCAACAAGGACAGATAAAGGGGAACCGTCACTTTGAGAGGTAAGTAATACATCTTGAACCTTCTTTATTACTGATGATGTGCCACCAACACGATATAATGCAAACTTACCATAAAAGGCAGAGTTAGCATCCTGTTTGTTGATTTGATATTTTACCATCGCTGGTACACTTGTATGGGTAGCATCAGAGTTAATATAAGATAAACTATCTGATATAGGTGTTAACTCTGAAATTCCTCCTTCTGCTCCAGTTGAATCATCAAACCTTGCTAAACCCCATTGCATAGGTATAGGAAAGTTTTGTATTATCCATTTAATTGAATGACCTTCTGCACGTGTTGTATTTGATCCACTTAACTGTGATACAACGGCACTATGAGGTTCAGGTTTAGGTATTTCTATAGGACTTATCTTGGTTAAGATACCGTCTATTATCCTTGCAGGAGAAGTGTTTATTGTTAATGTAACATCTGACCCCCCTGCTGTTATTGTCTTATCAATGGTTATTATATTTGTACCAGTATCTATACTCTCTATTGTTGCTCCTAGAGGTATACCTGTACCAATTACGTTATCAGATACAATAACTTTTGCTACATCTGCGGCAGTAAGTGTGATTAAACCTGTACTAACAGTAACTGTAGTAGCTGTTAGGGAGAAGTTTTCACGGCCCATATATAAGTCGTCATTGTATTCAACAAAGGAGGTTACAGAGCCTAGGTTAAGTTCTGTGTCATTGACTGTAACGGAAGCTACTGAGGTAAGGGTAATGGTTCCAGTACCATTGTCTGACAGGGCTAATGTAGAACCACCTGCTGTGGCAGATAGTGTCATTTCATCTACATCAGGTACAGTCTTAATAAAGTATGTGGTGCCAGCAACAAGTCCTGCTGGAACATCTGCTCCTGCTAGTACTATTGTGTCATTGACTACAAGACCATGTGCTCCTGCCGCAGTTGTAAGGAGGTTTGATCCATGAGTTGCTGTGACTGTATCAGACATACCTATCTGGTAGGTGCCTGTTTCTGCAATTGTGAGGGGATTACCTAGGTCGGTTGAGGGATTTGCTTCGGTTGTACTAGCACCTGCATCTACTACTAGAATAGTAAAGGCATTGGCTACATCAGTTCCTACCCATGAGTTGCCTTTTTCATAGTAGAACTGTTTACCACCACCATCACCACCGATGCCTGTGTCAGGGCGTACATCACCATGCGTAAAGTCTGTGTTGATAGCCGCTTGCACCATATTCTCTGGTAACTTGTGTGCGGGTATTCTGGTGTTTAGTCCACCTGTAAAGTCTATTTGTCTGTCTAAAGCCATTCATTTATATTCAGGATTTTGGGAATTTTTGTTTTATAGGATCAAGCATCTCTGTTTTCCACTTATCGATACCATCATCAGCTATTTTTTCTAACTGTTCTTGAAGGCTCGGATAATTCGCAGCACGGTTTTCTTTCCATTTCTTAGGGTCTTTTTCATCTTCAATTTTTTTCTTATCCCTTTTATCTTGTTCTTCTTTTAACTCTTTATCTTCCATGTCAAACTTTTATAATGTAATTAACAGAGATTATTGGTTGTAAAATTGTATGTGCAGTACCACTACCTGTAGAAGCAGCAGAAGATGTATGACTGTGTGTTTCTCCACCTAGTGTTACAGTAGCAGTACTTATACCATTTGTGTCACCGGGGTCTGTGCTTCCTGTATTACCCGGTGTTGTATTACCAGAAGTACCGCTTGGAACACTATGTACGTGATCTCCAACAGCATTTATATTTTGAGAATTTGTATAGGCTTGCCCCCATACACCATCCCATCCAGCACCTAATCCAGTATGTTGTTGTGCAGAGGAATGAGTACTATGGTATAAGGTGTGGTTGTGACCACCACCGCCCCCTGTTGTAGAGCCGGGTGTAGTATGAGTATGACCTGCCGAACTATGCACATGAGTTGGCATAGTGTGAGTATGTGAATGGGTTGCGGTTTGTCCTGTAGCAGATACAGGATTAGTCATAACGTGGGTGTGTGATGCTAACTCTGCTATTACTAATACATGTGTCTCTGTACCAGCAACATCACTTAGTGTGCGTGAAGTGAGTCCAGCGGTAATAGTTGTTGCCGCTCCTGTGTTGCTACCTACTGGTGCCCTAGACCTAAAGTCAGGGGTCTTAACTGTGTTTGTTCCCCATGTAGCTGAATTGGAATTATTCCAGTCGTCTGATGCCTTAAGTAGGTTAAAAAGTGGTTGGTAGTCGTTACCCTTACCATCTGCATTATAGTGGGTACCACCATTACCAGACAAACTACTGATGGTATCACCGTTACAGTATAGCCACCCAGCAGGTGGAGCATTACCTGCGGCATTACCTGCATACATCCGTATCTCACCTGTAAAGCCAGAGAAGTTATTAAAACCCTTTATAGTGGAGATAAGATTGA
>Ga0209337_1001164_pt1 | contig 20285 bp, 22 predicted proteins | sample LinPmetageLP53_FD_184044 | JGI IMG/M metagenome (GOLD analysis project Ga0209337, IMG submission 184044) | Marine viral communities from the Pacific Ocean - LP-53 (SPAdes) (version 2) | ecosystem: Environmental > Aquatic > Marine > Oceanic | place: Pacific Ocean | collected 2010-02-08 | reverse complement strand
TTTCCACGTTGGAATCATTACGAAATAAAAGATCTTCCAGACTATGAAGAAATTTGTGAAGTGCTTATGGCTGCTGGTGATTATGCTCGAGCGCATGGCCATCGTTTGACTACTCATCCTGGTCCATTTCATATACTAGGTAGTCCTAATGAAACTATAGTTGAAAATAGTATTATAGGTTTAGAACGGCATTCTGAAATGTTTGATATGCTTGGTTATGCTCCTAGCTTTGAGAATAAAATTAATATTCATATTGGTGCTGCTTATGGCGACAAGCATTCGACTACTAAACGTTGGATTGAAAACTATTATCGTTTATCTGAAGAATGTCGTGCTAGATTGGTTATAGAAAATGATGACAAGGCATCTATGTACTCTGTTCGTGATTTATATGAAATGGTGCATATAGTTACTGAGATTCCTATTACTTTTGACTATTGGCATCATACTTTTAATACTGGCGATTTAACTGAGGCAGAAGCATTCTTTATGGCTCGTGAGACTTGGGATAAGCATGGTGTTACTCAATGCACTCATTACTCAGAGTCTAGACGCCGTGAGAATCAGTTGCTTATCGAGCGAATGTTTAAGCATCATAATATTGATATGGCTAATATAGAAAAGTGGCCGACATTTCATAAAGAATACAAAGCATTTAGTAAGATTAAAGAGCAAGCTCATGCTGATTATATTACTAAACTTCCTAATACTTATGGTGTAGATAATTTAGATATTGTTGTAGAAGCTAAGGCAAAAGAAATGGCTTTGCAAAATATAAATGTTCAATGTGTACAAAATACATCAATAATTACAGAGTAATATATTTATTAATATAATGGAAACTATTAAAGCTACATATCAAGAAATTAAAATGGCTACTCGGCCTAATGTGTATGCTAATAGAAAAAAATATACTAGAAAACCAAAACATAAAAACAAGGAGTTATAAAATGGCAAATTACAAATTTAAAAACAAAGTTACAGATGATTTAGAAGATGCACATGATATCATTAAACAATTACATCGAATGATTAAAGAAGATAAAACCGACAAAGCATCAGTATTATCAAATTTAGCAATAGCTGATAAAAGAATAGATTCAGCAAAATATTTTGTTAATCGCGAATAATAATGCCAAAAATATTTCCATACTTAACTTTAAGTATTGCATTGGTTTTGGCATCAATTGCAGCATATTATAGTGTATTTGGATTAAGCAAATTATTTTCTTCACAGGCAACTGCAGTAATTATAATGGCTTCTGCATTAGAAGCTGGTAAATTAATTACCGCTACATATTTACATCGATATTGGGATAAAGTAGTTTTTACTATAAAAACATATTTAGTTATTGCATTATTTGTTTTAATGTGTATAACATCATTAGGTATATATGGATTCTTAGTTTCAGCATATCAAGAAACTGCCTATAATGTTCAAGAAGTAGATCAAAAAATTGCATTGCAACAAAATAAAAAAACTAGATTTAAAACACAGTTACAAACTATAAGTAGTGAAAAAAATTCTTTAAATGTAAATATTACAAATCTTACCACCGGATTAACTAATAATAAAATTCAACGTAAAGATCGAAATGGAAATATTATTACTACTACATCTGGATCAACTAGAAGAGCTTTAGAAAAACAATTAGACAATGCATTAACACGCAGAGATAACTTATCAGTTAATGAGTATGCATTAACTGATTCTATTTCTATAATTGATTTAAAAATATTAGATTTGCAAATAAATTCAGATGCAGCTGCTGAAATAGGCCCTTTGAAATATGTTGCAAATATTTCTGGATTAAAAATAGATAATGTTGTTAATTGGTTTATTCTTTTGTTTATTATTGTATTTGACCCATTAGCTGTTATATTATTAGTTTCAGCACAACATGCTTTTAAAATAAATGTATCTAAAAAAAATATATATGGCGAATCAAAAGATTATTTCAAAGAACGAAATCAAAATATAAATAAGATAGTTGAAGATACTACTATTATTAATAATATAAAACAACAATTAATTAATGAAGTTCGAGCAGAATTAAATACAGACATACAAAAAGAAAAAATTAAATCAAAAGAAGAAATACCAGAAGTAAAAGAAAAACAAGAAACAAACTCATATTCACCACCAAAAATAGTATCATGAAAAAAAATAAAAACATAGAAAAACATGGATTTAAAAAAATGAAATGTAAATATTGTGATTGTAAATCTGATAAAGTTGATTCTCGGGCGACGGCATATACCTGTTGGAAATGTACTTCTAAACTTGTTAATGGTCAAATTTTGGAATTATCAAAATAATTATCTATTATTAAAATAAAATGTTAGAAGCACAACAAATAAAAGATAACTGGACTAAGTATCGAGAATTAGTTAATACGTTGTTTCCTTCCAGGAAAATTCAATTAAATAAATTATACGACGAATTTGAAGAACGATTAATATTTATGCCGGCATCTTCCATGGCTCATTATCATAATGCATTTGCGGGAGGCTATATTGATCATGTGCTTCGAGTAATAGATTGTACTGAAAAATTATATGAAGCCTGGAAAGATATGGGTGCTGATATGTCAGGTTATAATAAAGAAGAATTATTATTTTCTGCTATGCATCATGATCTAGGCAAATCAGGATTTCCAGGACAAGGTAATGAAGTATACCAAACAGAAACCTCAGAGTGGCATCGTAAAAATATGGGACGTTTATATAAACATAATGAAAAAATTCCTTTTACCATGGTACCAGATTTATCATTATTTTTACTTCACAAGTATAATATTAATATGTCATGGAATGAATATCAAGCAATTAAAATTCATGATGGTATATATGACGATGCGAATAAACCATATTTTATTTCTAGATCATCTCAAGCTAAATTAAAAACAAATTTGCCAGTAATATTACATCATGCAGATCATATGGCTGCACAAATTGAATATGAACAGTGGAGAAATTATAAAAATGGAACTCCTATTAAAACATCAGAAAAGTCAAAAACTACTAAATCTAATGCATTGAAAAATTTAGCAGAAGCTAATCCAAATATCCAGGAGTCTATAACGGATATTTTTAGTTCATTTAACAAAGATTAATTATTATGATATTATTGATTATTTTATGTATTATCTTCGCAGGAGCCGGCGCCTATATGAGTTATAGAGCATATATATTAGCCGGGTTATTATCTGATATTGAAGACTATTACATTGATGTGGAAAAAACAAATATTTTTATGTATGATAAAATACAGCATGCATATAATAATATGAAACGAATAGATCATATTGGCGCATTTGAATCAGAAGATGAAGCCGGTACTACATTTCATATGTTAAAAGAAGTTATTGACAACCTTAAAGGAGAATTTGATGGGCAGACGCCGGAAAAAGAGTAATAAATATTGGACAAAGATAACAGAATTATCAATTTCAGCATATAATCGAACAATAGATACACCAGCATTACGAGAACGTATATATAGAAGATTTATTTATCCAGCTTTAATGAAATTAGCTGAAAATCTTATAAATAAAATGAAGCCGGCTTATATACGATCTAGTTTTAAAGATTTACAAACTGATCTAGTTACATATTTAACTGCAAGATTAGATAAATTTAATCCAGAAAATGGTAAAGCGTATTCATATTATACTCGATCTTCATTTAATTATTTAATAGCTGAAAATCAAAAGGCATATGTTAAATTAAAACAAAAAACAGAACCAGTAAATATTGATGAAAATCGAAATGTATTAATAGAGCTTCATAATGATGAAATGCGACAAACGTTAAAATATTTTATGGATGCCTATATCGAATATTGTCATGAAAACTTAAATTACATTTTTTCTAATCAAACCGATATTCATGTAGCTGATTCAATATTGCATATTTTTGAAACTAGAGAAAATATTGAAGAATTTAATAAAAAAGCTTTATATGTATTTATAAGAGAACGTACAGGATTACAAACTAATAATATTACGCGTGTAATTAAAATTCTTAAACAAATATATGAAGCTAAATTTAAAGAATATGAAAAAACAGAATTTATAAACTTGCCATTTTGATATTTATATTTAAAGTATCATATTATGGACAATCAAGAAGAGTTATTTAAAGGAGTTACATTTTCAGATTTAATGTCTGATGTATATCATAATTCTAAAAGAACTTCTAGACAAATTAATCAGTTAGTTTCTCAATTACAGCCGTTGATACGTAGTTCGTCAGATGCAACTATTATTGTACCACTAATTAAAGAATATCTGGAAGTATCAGTTAAAAATGACGATCACTTAGTAAAATTAACAGCAATAGTTCAACGTTATATTTCAACTAAACAAACGATCGTTGGTTCTGATAGTTTATTATCAGAAGAAGAAAAAAAGCAATTATTACAAATTGCAGATGATACTTTAACTGGTGATCTGGAATCCGAATTAAATTTAATTGAACAAGAAGAAAGCCAATTACATCAAAAAATAGAAACAGCAAAATCTAAATTAAAACAGGATAATCATGAGTAACGTTTCTTTTGAAATTGCAGAAGTTGTTAGTGGATATAATAATACATATACTAATCCAGATGAAAATGCTAAAGAAAATATAAAACCATATTCTATACGGGTAAGAATTATTAATACTACAAATAGTAGAGATAGAAATACACGAACTGCTATTCCATATGATATTAATAATGTACAAATACCTCTCTTAGGAGAACAAGTTTTACTTATTCGGGGACATAAAGGAACGAGTAAACATGATGACTTTAGTAATCAATGGTACTATATTTCATCGTTTAGTTCTAATAGTTCTAGCAATATTAATTCAATAGTTTCTATTTCAGATCAACCGTTAACAGAACAACAAATTGAATTAAAACGAAAAAATTACAAAGAAATAACAGAAAAAACAATATCATTATTGCAGTTATATCCTGGTGACCGTGTTTTATCTGGAAGATGGGGTAATACTATACGGTTAGGAGGCACTACTAAATTTAATGATAATGTAATATCACCTGTTTTAATAGGAGATAATGAAACAGAAGGAGATCCTTTAATAATACTTTCTAATACTAAAGAAAATAATCAAGATAAACAATTTGTTAACGAAAATATAAAAACTGATTACTCTTCTTTATATTTAACATCAACACAAAAATTATCAGGATTTGTACTAAATAATAAACTTAATATTGGAACATCTGAATCAGATTATAACGGTTCACAATTTATTGGCGTATCAGATCGTATTATATTACATGCAAAAACTGACATAGTAGCATTAGACAGTCAAAAAGGTATTGAAATAAATTCTCCAAGTATAAACTTTGGAATAACTGATAATAAAGAAGCTATGCTATATGGAGGAGTTGTTAAAGAAATTTTAGAAAAACTAGTAGACATGGTATCTATTGGATTTGCTGGAGAATCTGGAGAAGCTTGTACTGCTATATATGATCAAGAATTTGGTCCTTTATTTAAACAATTAGAAAATGAAAATATAATGTTCGATAAACATCCGGAGAGAAGATAATGGCAATAGGAACATCGATACCATTAGATATTATAAAACGTATAATACCGGCTATAATGAAACAAGCTGAGCAAATTTCTAAATTTGCGACTGATTTATCTAATAAAGCTGCTATGATACCAGAAAATACTAAATGCGAAGATCCTATAACAGCTGAACTAAAAGATCAATTACAGCAAATTCAACAAGCTATTGAAAACTTAAAACAATTATTAAATTTAATTAATACAATTATTCCTATTTTAGAAAATTTAGGAATAATAGGCACTATTATAAAAATTATTCAATTATTAATACCATCAATACCTGGTGTTCCGAATGGTCCAATTACTGAAATAATAAATACAATTACTCAACTTATTACTAATATTAAATCTGCTATAAAAACATTAGAAGGCGTACAAAACGCAGTAAATAGGCATAGTGGAGCTTCTAATTCTAATTTAGCTAAATCTGTAAATAAACTAGGTGGTATTTGTATTAATGATGTATTTGATATATCACAAGAATTAGCAGATGAGTTAAACAGATTAAACGGTCAATTAGATAGCGGATTAGATAGTGAATTTTACAGAGTAGTAAATGTTTCAGACGAAGATATATTAGATAGAGAACAGTTAATACAAGAATTACTACAACAACAAAATAATTTATTAGCTGTATTAAAAGAAGCTCCTAGTCAAGTAATTAATCAATCAGGCATACCTAATAATTCAATTGGAGATGTTGGAGATTATTATATTGATTCATCTACTAATTCAGTTTATGGGCCAAAAACCAATATTGGTTGGGAAATTTCTACCATAAATCTATAATCATAATATTTATTTATAAAATAAAACTATTATGGAACAAAAAACATTTTTTACACTTTTAAAAAAGACAATTCGAGAAGAAGTACGTAATGTAATAAAACAAGAATTATCTGATATTTTAAAAGAGGGATTACAGTCTACCGTAAATGAATTAAAAAATGAACGGTTACAAGAACAAAAATCAATACCTCAGAAAACTAAAAAATCAATAAAATTTAAAAAAACTGGGTTTGCTGATATTTTAAATGAAACTAGTGGTTTAACTGATTCTAATTCTGTTAGTAATTATGCTAATATAATGAATGAAAGTTATGATGACTTATCATTTACATCAAATGATGCGCAAGGATTTGGAATGATGAGACAAAATACGGTACCGGATGTGTTAGAAGATCCAGAAACTGGTAAATCTATGAAAGTGGATCCAATTGTAGCAAAAGCTATGACACGTGATTATTCATCTTTATTGAAAGCTATTGATAAAAAGAAAGGAAATAGATAATGCCATATTTTGGATACGAAATAGTTGAAGATATTGATGTAAATACTGGACTTAATCCTGGTGAAATTGCATTAGGAACTTCGTTTAATTTTGTACAAGGCCAAGGTGCATTTTTACCTATTAATTTAACACAGAATCAAGCTTTAGAAAATTTAAAACATCTATTGCTTACTAGAAAAGGAGAAATTTATCAAAAACCTACGTTCGGAAGTGATTTACTAACATTAATTTTTGAACATACAATAGAAGAAATAAAAATTAATGTACAAGATATAATAAAAGAAGCTGTCGGCTTATGGATGAGTTATATAGATATTATTGATATATTAACTAATATAGATGAAAATAATAGTAGTATAGATATAACTATTAGATTTGCAGTTAATGATATTCCTTCTAGTACCGCAGTAGGAATATCAGTAGGAAGCGGAGGAACAATTACAGTAAATAATATTACAGCAGAAGTTCCTGGAGGAAGTGGTACGCCTAGTAATTAAAAAAAAAGTATATAGATTATGGAAAAAGATATTACATATTTAGGAAAAGATTTTAGTCAATTTAAGACAAATTTAATTGAATTTACTAAACAATATTTTCCTGATTCATATACTGATTTTAGTGATGCGTCTCCTGGCACATTATTTATTGAAATGGCTGCATATGTTGGAGATGTTTTAAGTTATTATATGGATTCTAATTTAAAAGAAACTTTTTTAGAACATGCACAAGAAAGAGGTAATATTTTTGACTTAGCTAGAAATTTAGGATATCAACCAAAAAACTCAATACCTGCATATGTTAATTTAGATTTATTTCAATTATTACCAGCAATCGGTACTGGTGATAATGTTAAACCAGATTTTGATTATGCATTATCAATTAAACCTGGTATGTCGGTTAATCAAGTAAATGGGAATGCTGTATTTCGTACATTGGATAGTATAGATTTTCGATTTTCATCTTCATTTGATAATACTGACATTACTATATATGAAACGGATGATACTACAAAACTTCCAACGTATTATCTACTTAAAAAACAAGTACGAGCTATTTCGGGAGAATTAAAAACACAAGAATTTACATTTGGTTCGCCAATTGCATATGACAAAGTAGTTGTTAATGATTCTAATATTATTGATATAGTATCCGTAACTGAATCAGATGGTGATGCTTGGACAGAAGTTCCATATTTAGCACAAGATACTGTATTTGAATCAATCCCAAATTTAGCAGAAAATGATCCAGAACTATCTGTATATAGAGCCGGCGCCCCAAGTTTATTAAAATTAAGAAAATCATCTAAACGGTTTATTACAAGACTTCGTGCGGACGGATTAATGGAATTACAATTTGGATCTGGAGTATCTGATAATAACGATGAAGAAGTTATTCCAAATCCAGATAATGTAGGTAATGGGTTATCTGGATTTAGACGTAATTTAGATGTAGATATAGATCCATCTAATTTTTTATATACACGAACATATGGTCAAGCACCGTCAGCTACTACATTAACAGTAACATATACTACAGGTAATGGATTAAAAGATAATGTGCCGTCTGATACGCTTACTGAATTAAATACTATAGAGTATGATGATAATATTAATGCTACTACTGTTGCGCCTATAGTAAATTTTATTAAACGGTCGTTATCTATAACAAATCCAGAAGCGGCTGTAGGAGCAAAAACTGCTGATTCTTTACAAGATATCAAAAACAATGCTATGGCTAGTTATGCTACTCAAAATCGATTAGTAACGAGAGAAGACTATATAATTAGAACATATTCAATGCCGGCTAGATTTGGTAGCATATCAAAAGCATATATTGTTCCAGACGATCAAATTACTCAAAAAGATTTAGTTGAATCTAGAATTGCAAATCCATTAGCATTAAACATGTATGTATTAGGTGTAAATGAATCAAATGAATTAGTAGCAGCAAATGACGCCATTAAAGAAAATTTAAAAACATACTTAAATTATTACCGAATGTTAACTGATGCTATAAATATTAAAGATGCATTTATTATTAATATAGGTTTAGATTTTGAAATTTCAGTATTAACTAATTTTAATAGTAACGAAGTATTAATAAAATGTATTAACAAATTAAAATCATATTTTAATATTAACAAATGGCAAATTAATCAACCTATTATTAAATCAGAGATAACAAATATTATTGGTAATATAAAGGGAGTACAAAATGTTATTAACGTTCGTTTATTAAATTTATACGATTCTGGGGCAGGATATTCTGGAAATGTATATGATTTACCCAGTGCTACAAAAAATGGAGTAATATATCCTTCATTAGATCCTAGTATATTTGAAGTTAAATTTCCTAACGGTGATATACGGGGTAGAGTAATAAATTATTAAATGATATAATATTTATAGAAAAAAAGGAAAATTATGGGCGTATTATCTACAAATCGCGCACAAATATCATCAGGAGGATTAATATCAGCTAGTTTTGTTTCAGATGTATACGATATTTTAACAGGTACTACACCAGATACAGCTGTATTTTCTGGATCTTTAAGTGTATCTGGTTCATTAAATGTTAGTTCTACCATAACTGGATCTTTTACAGGTTCATTAGTTGGCGAATTAACTGGTACTAGTACTACTGCTTCGTATGTAGCTGCTGGTAATATAGACGGAACAGTAGCAAATGCTACTTCTGCCTCATTTGCTACTACTGCAGTTTCATCATCATTTGTTGCTAGCACGCTAACATTTGGCACTAGTTCTTCTTTACCAACGGCAATAAATGGAATGTTAGCTGTATCGTCAAGTGGAGATTTATATTTTGCTAGTGCAAGTGCATGGTATAAAGTAACATTAGGTTAATAAGGAATAATATGTTTAGAATATTTTATGCTGATAGTGATGCTACTTTATACGAACACGAACCAGATGTAAATACTGGTTTAGATGAAATATTAGAAATTGGTAAACGACTACATACAGATGGAGAAACATTTAAATTATCTAGATCTGCTATTAAATTTAATATGTCTGATATTCAAACTGTATTAACAAAATATTCTGTTGGACTAGATTCTTGTAAATTTACTTTACAGTTATATGCATGTGAAGCTAAAGGATTGCCATCTGAATATGCAATTGATGCTAAAATATCAGCACAGCCATGGATTAATGGTACTGGCTTTTTATCTAGTATTCCTGCTAAAACAAATGGAGTACGGTGGGCAGAGCCTGCAGCTTCATGGTCTTTAAATTCACAAACATATACTATAGATGGTGCTAGTGTCAATAATAATTTATGGATATCTAGTAGTCAAAATGTACGAGTAAATCATACATCATTATATGTATCCGGTAGCGGATCAGGTGGTAGTTGGCTGTATCAAAGCGGCAGTGGTACATTTAATTCTTCTAATTTTAATCAATCATTTTTTCATCAACCTGGATTAACTGAAAATGAATCATTTTCATATAGGCCAACTGATATTAATATTGACGTTACTGATGCTATACATCTTTGGATTAGTGGTAGTGGTAATAGGACTATAGATAATAATGGATTTTTATTAAAATTTTCAGATAGTGATGAAGGTAGTGCAAATAAAGGGGTTGTTAGATATTTTAGTAGAGAAACTCATACTATATACGTTCCTAAATTAGTAATGTATTTTGATAATTCTGAATATACAAGCAGTTTATCACAAATAGATTTAGACTCGTATTTAACACATACAAAAATTAAGCCACAATACAAAGATACTGAAATTAGTAAAATTCGTATTTATGCACGAGATAAATTTCCTGGTAAATCTCCTACGAACCTATTTCCAGTGCAAACAGTAAAACGTTTACCAGAAACAACATATTACGCTATTCGAGATGCTGCTACAGATGAATACATAATTCCGTTTGATGATATTTATAACAAAGTAAGTTGTGATTCTACGAGTAATTTTATTCACGTTGACATGAATAGTTTTATGCCAGAAAGATATTATCGATTAGAATTTAAAATTAAAGATGGAATCACAGAAGAATATATTGATGACCAGATTTATTTTAAAGTAGTTAGATAATGGCAAAATTAAGAAAAAATTTTAAAGTTAATTTAGGAAACCAAGCCGTTAAACAGGTTGTGCAACAACAGATACAACAAGCAATTGGTAGAGCTGTAGAAAAAGATCCAAGAATTCTTGCAAATCAGATAAAATATCAAACAAATGGATTAAATTATAAATCAAATAATATAAGTATAGTTCCTAGAAATAATGGAGGTTCAATTAAATTACAAGACGAACAAGATAATAATCCATTATTAATTATAGAACCAACCTCTACAAAGATATTAACAAAATCAATATTAAAAGTTGTAGATACTCAATTTAATTATTTTAAATTTCCTGCTAATACAAGAATTATTGGTACCGATAATGTAGACCTAGATTTAGATATAGATTTAACAATTGATCAAGAAGCAGAAGATATTATATATGCAAGATACAAACCATCTGAAAACAGAAAAATTCTTGCTGATCCAAATGGTAATGGAATTCCGTCTGGTATTTTAATGGATGAATTAGAAGAAGGACAACTTCCAAAAAAATCAAATAATTATTATATAACTAAACAAATTAAAGAGTCTGGAGCTGATTTACGATTCCGTATCAAAATTAATTTTAGATATGATAGTGATACAACAGATTTTAATACAACATATTTTTATATATCAAGAAATGGTCCTAATAAATACTTACAAAGAGATTATATACAATATTTTGATTTTGAAAATCCTTTAGCCGGCGGAGGGAAAATATCACAATATCAAGTACAAGATGCAACAAAGGACGTAGTTATTGCAAACACAGAATTTGAAGTAGGAGATACATTTAGTATAACAGCATTAGCTGGTATTAATAATCCTAATAAATATAGCACAATAAATGCAGCTCAAACTTATTGGTCTATAACAGATGCTTCTAAAAATGTTGACGAATGGAATAGAGAAATATAATGTTAAATCAATATAAAAATATCGAACAAATATTAAATAGAACTAAATCTATTTCAGGCGAACGAATATCAAAAAGTAAAACTGCGTTTTTAGATTTTGATAAAGAAGAAGCAGTATTTTTTAATACATCTATTGCAAAACAAACTAATGATCAAAGTGTTGAATTACATTTCCATTCTGGTACTAATTGGATAACAGGAAATTACAATACCACATTCCAACAAAAAATACCGGAATTTCGAGATAATAATACAAATGAAATAATATCATTAACACAGCCATTTGGAATTGATTTATATACAGAATTTAAAAATTTAAATTTAAGTCCTGATACATATGATATTACTATTAACTTTTTTAAAAATTTAATTGGTAACTACGGCCGGCAACATTTAAGAATTGACGAAATATCTCCAGATCGTACAGAAATAAAATTACGAGCGATTGATGCAGAACATCCAGAATTTTTGCAGCAAATTACAAATTATATACAAACAGTAAAACAAACATCAAGTAAATATTATAAAACATATTTATTGAATTTTAGTAGAAATAACTGTGTATTATTTGTTAATAGTGTTGTTATTGGAGAATATTTATACGTTAAATTAAACGAACCATTATCTGATAATATTACTATAGATTTAAAATGTTGGGTAGTTGAAGAACAAAAACCTGCATATATTGATAAAGTACATATTGCTGCACAAGAAATAGATATTAAATTTAATAAATTATCTAATCCGAATTGGCAAGCAAATTATTCATATAATACATCTGCAGAAACAGGATTAAAAACATGGACTGATTTATTAGGTTCATCAGTTCAAACATCGCAAGAACTTATTGATACATTTTTTTCTGGAAGTTTATCCGGGATAAAATTAAATATTGATTATACTGATTTTAACAATTTTATTTTTTATAGCTCAGCTACAGAACGTTTAGAAAACTTTAAGTATAAATTACAATTAGTAGAATACTATGCGTCACAAAGTTTAATATTACAGGGTATATCGGGAAGTGAAGCTTCTACTAATTCAAGTGATTTTTCTAATTCAAAAACTAATTTAATAAGCGGATTTGATGATTTTGAAAAGTTTTTATATTATCAATCATCATCAAAATTAACTACATATAATATTCCGCACGAATTTCCAGTAGTTCCTAATTTAACAGGAAGTTATATATCGCCAGTACCTAAAGCAAATTCTACATATCCATATGAATTATATCCTGTTTCAAGTAGTCAATTTACAACTTGGTATAATAGTTTACATGTATCTGCTTCACTATATGATATTGAAAATGTAAATTCATTAATTTATTCAGTACCAATATACTTAAGAGATAATGAAAATTTTGTTAATGTATCTACATTTGTTAATATGTTAGGACATCATTACGATATACCATATACGTATATTAATCAGATGTCTAAAATAAATAATCGAGAAGAAAATCCAAAATTAGGTATGCCGAATGAATTACTTTATTCAGTAGCAAAACAGTTTGGATGGAACTTGACTGACGGCCGGCAAGATCAAGATTTATGGCAATATATTTTAGGTACTAATGAATCTGGTATTCCTATTACTGGATCGAATAGTATAGGAGATCCTGCAGTTGCAGGTAAAGATATGACATACTCCATATGGAGGCGTATTATTAATAACTTACCTTTATTATTAAAATCTAAAGGAACAAAGCGAAGTGTACAAGCATTATTATCATGTTATGGTATTCCGCAATCAATGATAAGTATTAATGAATATGGCGGTCCTAGACTTAATAAACCACCTGTATATGAAAAATTAAATTTTGATTATGCATTAGATTTAATAAAAAATCCAGCTGGAACTGTAACTGTACATTATTCGCAATCTATAAATTCTGTAGAATTACGTTTTAGAACAGATAATGTGATTACTAATCCAACAATGTCTAGTACTATGAATTTATTTACCATTGGTAATAATATAGTTTCTATTGATTTTGGAAGTGGTACATTAGGTTCAATACAAATAAATACTACTAGTTCTAATCAAATTGAATTATTTAATGGTGATTATTTAACTACAGTATTACGTACTAACGGAGATAAATTAGATTTAATTACAAAAAAATCAAAATACGGTAAAATTATAGCAGCTGCTAGTGCTTCTATAACAGGATCATTTGAAGGCTCTGGGTCATTGATGTTAGGAGGAACCGTTGGATCTAATCGATTAGAAGGACAACTTCAAGAACTTAGATTATGGTCAAGTAGTTTACAAGATTCTGCATTTAATAATCATGTAAGTGCGCCGGCTGCATATGACGGTAATGTAGATGCATATAACGAATTAGTATTTAGATTACCATTAACACAAAAAATAGATCATTCTACTACTTCAAGTTTATCTGGGGTAGAACCAAAGTCATCAGGTATATCAGCGTCTTTTGCGTCATGGTCAACAAATACACCATATGATTCTATAGAAGAAACATATTATTATGACGGTATATCTTTAGGAGCTGGAACATTTGATGATAATAAAATACGTATTGAATCAAATGAATTAATTGGAAATTTAGATGTTAAAGCTAGAGCTGAACGAAGTCAATTTGATAAAGCTCCTCTAGATAGTAAAAAATTAGGAGTATATTTTTCTCCACAAACAATGATTAATGAAGATGTCATTGCACAACTTGGATATACTGAATTAGATGATTTTATAGGAGATCCGGGAGAAACTGAAGATAAAGCATATCCTAAATTAGTACAACAAGCAGAAACATATTGGAAAAAATATGAAGAAAAGAATGACATTAATGCATATATTAAAATATTTACATTATTCGATTTATCATTCTTTAAACAATTAGAACAATTATTACCAGCTCGGGTTGATTTATTAAGTGGTATTTTAATACAACCAAATATTTTAGAAAGAAATAAAGATAAAATTCTTCCTAAAATTGAAAGATTTGATATTGCATATACTACGACTATTGCTGATTTACCACCTACCGCTAGCGGTGATTATATTACATATACGGGTGATATGGAAGCTCGAGTTTTAACATTATCAGCCATTGATGACGATCAATATCAAGGATATATAACGGCATCTGCTGCAGAAAAATATAATGGTACAATATATTCTAGAAATTATTTAATTTATTCTGGAAGTAGTTATATATCAGCATCTTCTCCATATTGGATAAGTGAAGCAGTGCCCCCGATTGCATCTGGTAGCTCCTTATCAGAATTTAAAGAAACAAAAAATGTTATAAGTAATGCTCAATTTAGTTTAACTACAGAAGATGGCATTGCAATAATGAGTGAAAATAATATTACATTTATAAATGATAAAGTTGGAACTATAACATATACATCAGCTCGGGTGTCTGACTTTTTACCTACTGGAATTGAAAATCAAAAATATAACGGATCAAAAATGACTTCAGCTGATTTTAATGTAGATTCGCCAGACACAGTAGACGGAAAACCGGTTGTTGAATTTAGATCAGCAAATCCAAATCAATTAATATATCAAACAAATGGCACACAAGGAAGTTTTATAATACCATAAAATTTTTATCAATTATATTTATTTAAAATAGGAAACTAATTATGGGATACTTAAATAATAGTACGGTTACGGTCGATGCTATATTAACAAAAAAAGGACGTGAATTATTAGCACAAGGAGGAAATGCTTTTAATATTACACAATTTGCACTAGGAGACGATGAAATAGATTATTCTTTATGGAATGTAGATCATCCACTTGGAACATCATTTTATGGCACAATTATTGAAAACATGCCAATTACAGAAGCTATACCAGATGAAACACAAGCTCTTAGATATAAATTAATTACATTACCAAAACAAACTACTAATATTCCGGTTATTACAGTAGGTAATACGACAATAACATTACAGGCTCCTGGAGATAGTGCCCCTATACGACCTAATACCAGTAATTTCCAAAGCGGAAATTCTAATTTAGGATACACTGCTATTCTTTCAGATTCAACGGTTGCAGATATACAAGTAACTAGAGAATTACAAAATTCAGTACTTCCAACTACACCTACATTTGTAGGAGATAGTGAAGCAACTAGTGTTGCAGTTGCTGGATATGAATTTGAAGTAATAGGAAAAACACATTTGCTTGAAGATAAAATATGTACCGTTACTGTAATTGGAAATGAAACAGGTGGACAGAAAACTATTAATGTAACTGTTAAAAAAGCAACTACTGCAACGATATAAATAAAATAGGTTAAAAAAAATGAATGTTGATAACATTATACAGAAATTAAGACAACAACCAAGACATGGTATATTACCACGTGGTGGTCGACCAAGGATTGCAAGAGCTGCAGCCCCCCCTCAAAGTATAGCTCAACCAAGAACACCAGCAGCTGCACCCATTTCACAACAAACAGCACTTCCTGTTGAAGAAGCTGCTGGAACAGTACAATCAATAAATGAACAAGTACGACAATTAGCACAACAATTAGCTAATGAAATGGTAGCCGAACAAGATGCATTAAGATCTGTAGCTAGATTTGGTCGTACATATACTAAATTTGATATGATTAATGATGTTGTTTCTAAACAAACGGAAACTGTAACTGCTGGACTGTGGAGTGACGGCGTAGCAAGTTTAACTACATATTTTACTAGTTCCAATCAAACAATATCACAACGACAATATTATGTAGATGTATTACAAAAAAATCCATCACTTGATGGCGCTGCAACACAATTTTCTCTAGCTTATGGACATGCACTCGGAAGTGGGTCAGACTCTCAAGGTCAATTAAATGATTCTCCTTCTAAGGCAATATATTCTCAATATAAACAATTATTACTTAATCCAGGAGATACAAGATTTACCACCGGACTTGCAAGTACAGATTCAATTTATGTTATAAACTTTAAACGTAATTTAATGAAAGAACGATTAGATGCTGGAAATTTTGAAATACCAATAAGACCAATTTCTGCTTCGCGCGATGCATTAGTTAATGCTACGGGAAGTATTGCAGTTAGTGAATCTAGAATAATTACATTAATTGATGATTCTAGTATTGCATCTGCAACATTAGGAGATTCTGGTCAGGTATATAATATTGTATCTGGATCTATTAGTAATGGAGTATTTAATTCAACTTCTCCAATATATTATGGATTAGCATATCCTGATCATGGAGTTTTAATTTTAGATGCAACAATGTTAGATGCATCAGCAAGTTTTCAAACTAATATTAGTTCTAGTTCTGAGGCAAATAATCATTATGCATTATTTCATTCATTATCTGGGTCTGCATTAATAACAGCACCATCTGGTGATGCATATGGATTTTTAGCAAGAAATTCAGAAGAAGTAAAAAGTACGCATTATTTTGTTCGCGTAAAAAATGCAGAATATAATTTTTCTAATAATCCATCATATACATCAGGGAGTGTTGGTCAATTAGCACAAACATCATTTGTAAATAATCCTATAGCATATATTACTACAGTAGGATTATATAATGATACTAGAGAATTATTAGCAGTTGCTAAATTAAGTAAACCATTATTAAAATCATTTTCTAGAGAAGCCTTAGTACGTGTTAAGTTAGATTTTTAACGGATTTAATCTGATCAATATTTATAATAGATATAATTAAGTTTCTATTATGCCTGAATCTAAAATAACAAATACCGAAGATAAAAAACGTGGAGTATATCCATCTGTATTTAAAAAAATTGATACGTCTGATGTTAAAATTAATCCGTTTCAAACTTTTAAAAGATTTAGTGCTACATCTGGTAGTTCTAGTGGTAGTTTATTACCATTACAGGGAGTATATACTAATCAAAAATATTTACCAGCAATAGGAAGTGACTTAACATTTAATGATGCAAAAAATATTGATGGAAGTTTACAGTCTGTAACGTATTTTTCAATTAATCATTTATTCTATAAAAGAAAAACACAACCAGCATTTACATTCGGTCCTACAAATTTAAATGAAACTAAAAAATTTTTATATCAAACAGCTTCAATATTTTCAATACCACAATTAAAGATTGGTGAAGAAATTAAACCAACTACATTTAATATAACTGCATCTGATGCTGCGTTATATGGTACTGCGACATATGGAGGGTGGGTATATGGAACATCTAGTTTAAATATTTCAAGTGATAAATATGGAAATTTATTTGATCAATCGTTTCCAACATCATCTATAGTAACAGATGTACAATATTATGAAGGATTTAATGAATATTTTGATACAACAAGAGTGCCATATAAATCTGAAAATGTTATATATGTAAATGGAGTACCTACTACGTCTGGATTAAAGAAAAGTATAGGAACAGCTGCAGAATTTAGCGGAAGTGGATATATTCAATCTGAATTAAATGGACTTTATAATCGTAATAATGATTATTCTATTTCATTATTTATATCGGCTTCAAATTCTACAACTAATAATGAGATAATTATAACAAAAGCATCTAGTTCATTAACCCCACAATATCCATTTAGATTAGAATTATCAGGAAGTAATCAATTAATTTTTTCAGCAGCTGGTTCTACTAAATTTAAAACAAATATTACATCATCTACTACAGTAACAGAATGGACTCATGTTGTTTGTCAAAAAACAGAAAACTTTTTGCAAATGTATATTAATGGTACATTACATGCTTCGGCTTCTGCTAATTTATTACAAGATCCATTATCGCCATTTACTGCATCTGCTCGGATTGATAATGATCATTTATTACATATTGGTGGTTTTAGAACTTCAAATCATTTACACGGAAAACTAGATGAAATACGAGTTTTTAATAAAGCATTAACTACTGCAGAAATTGGGTATCTTGGAAATAGAACCGAAGGTGGCACAATTTTACAGAGTAATCACGTTGGAAATATATTTAATAAACAAGGAATTTCAGTAATATCTACGCCAGATTATCGTTTTGATAATTTATTAGAATTACCATATACTGCAAGTTATAGAAGTACTAAAACAATTCATGAATTAAATGTAATTACAAAAATTGATGCTGGTGATTTTAATATGTCATCAAATTTAACATTAACAAAAGATGATGATAAAACATATCAAAATTTTGTATCTGGAAGTGATTTTGCTCCATATATTACAACTATAGGTTTATATAATAATGCAGGACAATTATTAGCTATTGCTAAAACAGCACAACCTATAAGAAAAAGACCAGACGTAGATATAAATTTTGTAGTTCAAATAGATTTAGATAAAAATATAACATTAAAAGAATGATACGACTTAAAAACATATTGAACGAATTATCTGAAAATGACATTAGTCGAATAGTAAATAAAATTTCAAATAAAGAATTTAAATTTTTTGATAAAGGAGATAATGGTCGTATTTACACTATAAATGATGAAGATAAATTGTTTAAAATAACTACAGAAATAGAAGAATATAAAGTAGCTGATATAATAGTAGGAAAAAAGGATTTATATACAACATTTATTCCAGTGCATTATGTTGACGGAACAAATATGTATATAATGTCAAAAGCTGAGTTATTAAGTGTAAATGAAATAAATGAAATTAATAATTTTATAAATGGATTTAAAAGTTATGCTCGTGAACAGGGAGGTGAAGTTTCAATATTTGAATATTTAGATGCAGAAGGGGCGCGTGATAATAGTGAGCAAATAGTTAATTTTTTAAGAGCATTAGAACAAAATGTTAAACAAACTGGATTACCTGATTTAGATTTAGATTTAGATTTTAAAGCTGATAATATAATGCGGTGGAATGGAAATTTAGTAATGATTGATTGGTAAAATATGAAAAAAAATCACTGGCATACTGCTGGCAGTAAACAACGTCAAGCAGCATATAAATATGGTTATAGATCTGGATTAGAGCTTTTAGTAGCCGAACAAATTAAAGAAACATCTTATGAACTTCGTTATGAAACTGATGTAATTAAATATATTGTTCCTCAACGAGATGCAAAATATACTCCTGACTTTGTGTTTACTAAACGTAATGGATCTATGATGTATATTGAAACAAAAGGACGATGGACTGCGACCGATCGAAAAAAAATGAAACACGTATTACAAAGTAATCCAGGTGTTGATATTAGAATGGTATTTCAAAATCCAAATCAACGAATTTCGAAAGCTAGTAAAACTACTTATGAAGTATATGCAAACAAACTAGGAATACTCCATGTTGGCAAAAAAACTATACCAGAAGAATGGTTAGCCGAATGTGTTAAACAAGGAGAATCAGTAAATAATCCAAAACAATTTCTTAAATAAGGTTTGATTTGTGAAAAATAAAGATTATATTCAGAATAAATGTATTATTTA
>Ga0209337_1001163_pt1 | contig 20285 bp, 27 predicted proteins | sample LinPmetageLP53_FD_184044 | JGI IMG/M metagenome (GOLD analysis project Ga0209337, IMG submission 184044) | Marine viral communities from the Pacific Ocean - LP-53 (SPAdes) (version 2) | ecosystem: Environmental > Aquatic > Marine > Oceanic | place: Pacific Ocean | collected 2010-02-08 | reverse complement strand
AACATGCTTTGAACCAGACACATTTAATGATTCTAACATAGACAAATACATTGCCTTCTTTAAAACCAAACCCAAACAAGCCAAAGCAGTATTACTTGTTATGGAAGATACCCAAACAAAACATATTGACATGCTGAATGAATACATTCCTACATTAGTTTTTAATCAATTGGTATGGGAAACGTGTAAGACATTACCAGAAGTTACAGGTTGGAATAGTGATGCTGATAAATTTGTATGTTTGACCGGTGCACCTAACAAGTACAATAGATATAGACTTATAGTTGAAATGGCAAAACGTAATCTTCTTAAGCATTGTGAATATAGTTTACAATTAACACAAAGCAATTTAGCAAATAGTGTACAATACTTAGAACTAGAAGACCAACAAAACTATAATAATTTAAACTTGAATTCAAATCCAGATAATTCCGTATGGTATGAAGTAGAAGAGTCTGGTAACTCTTGGCATCCACATATAATGCAAACAGATATATTAGAACGCAAACTGTTTAGACTAATATCAGAGACTGGATACTATGATGAACGAAACAATCATAAGCATAAACTTGTAACAGAAAAGACTTGGTACACTATAGGATATAAACTACCATTTATAATTGCAGGGCAGTACGGTACATGCAAATATTTAAACGAGTTAGGATTTCATACATTTGATGAGTACTTGATAAAACCATATGACTTGATACCTGATCCTAAAGAACGTATGAATGCTATATTAGAAAACGTAGAGCATTGGAAAGATAATTTACCACCACAAGCAATTTATAAAGTAGAAGAAAACTATAATTTAATGATTCAAATGGGTAAAGAACAAGACAATCTATTCAAACATATAGTAGAAGACATACTAGACATTCCTTATGACGGTACTATGTTATCTCAATCAACCATAAACACATTAAAAGAAAATCGTAAAAAACTTGACTAGAACTTAAATATAGTATAAACTGTATTAATGAGTAAAGATAAAGACGATAACCAACCAAAAGATAACGTGGTTAAATTCCCTGGAAAGATACCAGATCCTGATAAAGTATTATTATTTACAGGTAAAAATATAGATGACATCAACGAATTTAATATTGAAGAAATGGAAATTGTTGATTCATTTACTCCCGAAGAACTACACAAAAAAATGCAACACCTTGATATGCTGTACGAAAAATGCTTTCATATAGCAAAACATCTAGAATTAAAGATGCATGAATACAGTCAAGAGCTAGATTCCCATAAATTAACTGCCTTAGAAGCAGATTTAAAGCAACTTTTTATAAAATATTGCGATTAAAAGGTTGACTTTGCTTCAAAAAGGCGTATAATAGTATACATAGGTTGAGAATAACACATTACGTAGGAGTAATTATATGGAAACTTTACAAGTAAGACCAAAAGAAACACGAAACATCGTGACAAGAGCCATGTTGGCTCGAAGACCAATATTTCTCTGGGGTGCACCAGGTATTGGTAAATCAGAACTAGTCGAAGATATTGTATTAAGTGGGGATTTAGGAAATGCCCATATGATAGATATGCGACTTGCACTTATGGAACCAACTGACCTTAGAGGTTATCCGTTCCGTAACCCCGAAACTAACCAGATGGAGTGGGCACCTGCAGTAGACCTCCCAACTGAAGAGTTTGCGGCACAATTTGATAATGTTGTATTGTTCTTAGATGAACTTAACTCCGCACCACCAAGTGTGCAGGCGGCGGCATATCAATTAGTTCTTAATGGCAAGATAGGACAGTATAAACTTCCTAACAATGTCAGAATTATAGCGGCAGGTAATCGTGAGACTGACAGAGGTGTCACTTACAGAATGCCAGCACCGTTGGCTAACAGGTTCCGTCACATTAATATGGAAGTGAACTTTGAAGACTGGAGCATTTGGGCTACATCAAACAAAGTACATCCTGATGTGATTGGTTACCTAACTTATTCAAAAGCAGATTTGTTTGACTTTGATCCTAAAACATCAAGTCAATCATTTGCTACTCCTCGTTCATGGAACTTTGTGAGCGAGATTTTAAATACTGAAGGCTTTGATACTGCTTCTGACTTTGAGCAGAAGGCAGAGATTGCCGGAGCAGTTGGTGAAGGCATGGCTATTAAATTCTGTGAACACAGAAAAGTATCTAGCAAGTTGCCTAATCCAGAAGAGGTTCTTATCGGTAACGTTAAGAAACTTGAGGTCAAAGAGAAGTCAGCACAATATTCATTTGCTATTGGACTATGCTACGAACTAGCAGAACTATATAGCAAAGACGATGACGATGCGTTTGATAAAGGCGTTGATTACTTCTTTGACTTTATTATGGAAAACTTTGAACCTGAACTAGTAATATTCAGTGCTAAAACTGTTCTTAGTGACCATGACATAGACATTAAGCCACGTAAACTACAAGGCAAGAAGGAGTTCAAAGAACGTTATTGGAAGTACTTGTTCCCAGGACAATAGGAACAAGCCAACCAGTTAAAACTGTTACTGTATCCTACGCGGTACTCGTACCGTACGTTACTCCTACAACCTAGCAGTGACAGTTTTACCCTCTCTTCGGAGAGGGTTTTTTTTGGGTTAAATAAAGTAAGATTTTAAATAGTTTGATAGATTAATGTGACCAGGTTTATCCATATGATTAGGAGAACTGGCTGATTCAATTTGACCTTTTGGACCAGGTAGATGTAAATCAACAGGAACTTCATTCAAGTATGTAACATACTCCGAAGGCATAACTTCAATTGTTCCCGGATACATATCTACCATAACTGTTTTAATTTTATTTCTTTCACAGTAGTAATACATATTTTCTAAGTAAACTTGTTTGTTATATGTCATAATAGCAGGATCATACAGGTTCATTAGATAATGTTGGTATGCAAATTTCCATGTTTCATTCATTTCCATTCTATTATCTATAGACGTATAGTGGTCACTAACAAATTTAGGATCGTAATCATCATACTTGTATTCTGTTTCTGTATGATTAGTATGATTGATAATTTTGTTTGCAGTTAAATCTCCATTAAAAGATTCTGCATCGGCTGGATTTGTATCTACAGGAAATGTAAATCTATCAGGTGTTGTACACCATATAACTAAATGGGTGACACCTAGTTTTTCAACAGCATATTTCATTTGGGTGTGAATGTATACAGTATCTGCTCCTCCCCTACCTAAGCAAGATACCTGCATGTCCAAATGTTGTCCAAGTTGATATGAAAAGTGGTCATCTAAATTCCACTGGTCATATATGCATGTAAAACTGTCTCCAACTACTCCTAAATGTCCTTTCATACCATTATTTATGGTAGAAAAAGGTTGACTTTGACTTAAAAAGGCGTATAATTGTATATATAAGTTAAGTGTGTAGGAGCATTTTATGACAGACATATTAGAAGCAAAACAACCAAAGATTAGTAGTAATCCAAAAGATACTGCCCATAAGGCTATTGCTAACATTCCTGTATCCAAACTAACAGATAAAGAAGTTGAGGATCGTTTGATATCAACTCGTATTAACATGCTTCTTCAATGTCCTTTCTACGGCAACCTTGCATGTAGATTAGAATTTAAAGATGCTAGTGATTGGTGTCCAACTGCCGCAACTGACGGCAAGTATTTTTATTACAACAAGGATTTTATATCTGCGTTATCATTACCTAACTTAGTTTTCCTTTGGGGACACGAAGTTGAGCATTGTGTTTATGACCACTTTGGTCGTAGAGGCAATAAAGATCCTATGCTTTGGAACATAGCAAATGACTATGTTGTGAATATGGATCTAGTAGAAGCCAATGTAGGTGAGAAGATTACATTAGTTGAAATATGTTTTGATTACAAATATCAAAAGTGGTCTTCAGAAGAAGTGTACGAAGACTTATTCAAGCAGGCTGAAGAAGAAGGTCGTGTCATTGACATGTCTACACTTGATGTACATTTAGATATGGGTGATGGTGATGACGAACAGTCAGGTGGACCAGAAGGTAATCAAGATGGTGGCGGAGACAATGATGGTAGTAAAGGTCCTGTAAGATATACTGATGAAGAGAAACGTTCTATCAAAGAATCATTTAAGAATGCAACTATCCAGGCGGCTAAGGCGGCTGGTGCTGGTAACTTACCTAGTGGCATTAAAAGACTAGTAAACGATTTAGTTAACCCACAACTTAGTTGGAGAGAATTACTACCACAACAAATTCAATCAGTGATGAGAAGTGATTACTCTTTTAACACTCCTTCACGTAAAGGAATGGACAGTGGTATTTGGTTACCTGGTATGGACCGTGAGCAAACAATTGATATTGCAATGGGTATGGATACGTCAGGTTCAATGTCAGATGCAATGGGTCGAGATATTCTTAGTGAAGTAAAAGGTTGTATGGAACAATACAGCGACTTCCGTATACATTTATTCTGCTTCGATACAGAAGTTCATAATCCACAAGTGTTTACTGAACATAATATGGAAGAGTTCATGGACTATGATATTATGGGCGGTGGTGGTACCGACTTTGATTGTTGTTACAATTGGTTTAAAGAAGAAGGCATTGTGCCTAAGAAGTTTATTATGTTTACAGATGGTTACCCTTGGAACAGTTGGGGTGACGAAACATACTGTGATACGATGTTTATTGTGCATGGTGGTGGCTTTGGAGGTCAGACACCTGTTGCACCTTTTGGTATAACTGTACCATATGAGAGGGAAGATTAATGTTAGAAGTAATTGGATTTATTGCATTGGCGTTTTTATTATTTAAATTCTTACCAACTATATTAGAATACATTTTTAAATTTGCTGTAATATGTTTAGGCTTTGTAGCATTCTTAGTTATATGTAATTGGGTAATATATAATGTTTATTAAAAAGTTTAATCGTTTAACTGAAGATGAATTTGTACTATTAAAAGGTACAGATAAAATGGTTGAAATGATTACTAACAAGTATTATACAGACAGTCATAAACTTGTTGATTGGTTAGATGAAAATGCAACTGGTACCTTTTGTGTAGTTAAACACAATGCTGGTTGGATATTATACTTAGAAAGTGCAAATGATATTATGAGTGTTAGGCAATATTGCGAACCAGAACTGGTAGACGCACCGCCTATACATTCGATAAATATCGTTAATGAAACCTAATAGCAATCTTTGGTCCTGTAATGAATGGGACCCCCTTAAAGAAATAATAATCGGAACGGCAATAGATGCCAACATACCTGAACATGATTTAAGTCATCATGCAACCAACTATGCTAATTTAAGTCCTGATGAATATGCTAAAATGCCTAAAGGTAGATACCCAGAGCATGTATATCACGAAGCAGAAGAGGACTTATCCGAACTTGTATGCATACTAGAACAAGCAGATGTAAAGGTACACAGACCCGATACAAGTGTCATAGACTTCGCTAGTACTGTTTCCAATGGCTTATGGGAGTCACAACAATACGAAGCATACTGTCCACGTGATAGTGTAACTGTAATAGGCGATACTATCATAGAAGGTGCTATGAGTTTGAGAGCAAGATATCATGAGACATTTTTGTTTAATAAACTGTTTAAAGAAAAAAGTATGCAAGGTGCTAAATGGTTACCTATGCCAAAGCCTATGTTACAAGATGACCTATATAAAATACAGCCAGGTAGAGATCCAAGTGTAAACAATAATGAACCTATATTAGACCCTGCTAATTTAATTAGATGTGGATATGATATCCTTTATTTAATATCAAATACAGGCAATGAGCAAGGTGCTAAATGGCTACAAAACACCCTCGGAGACGCATTTAAAGTTCACACAATGCACGATTTATATAGTTGGGCTCATGTAGACAGTACAATTATGCCGTTACGTCCTGGGCTTGTAGTGTTAAATTCAAGTAGGGTAGACAAAGATAAAGTACCTGAGTTATTTAAATCATGGGACAAAATATGGTATACGGAAGAGATGTGTGTAGGGCAACCTTGCTTAGAAGATTATGCTCCGGCAAGTGATTGGATAGGAATGAATGTACTTTCTATTGACCCTAATACCGTTTTAGTACCAAGTGAAGAAATACATTTAATGAAAGCCATGGAACAAAATGGCATAACACCTGTACCTGTCCAAATGCGTCATATGAGAACTCTAGCAGGCGGTCCACATTGTGTGAGTCAAGACTTAGTTAGGGAAGGCAACTTAGAACAATACTAATGAAAGTATTTGTTGTCAGCGGCATAAGAAGTGGCAGTAGTTTTTTATGCGACAAACTATCTCAAAAACACAACCTATTTAATTTTGGAGAACCCACTAGTCCGGATCATTTAGTTAAACTACAACGACATTGGACTAAGGGTAATGTCGTTGTTAAACTTCTAACATACACTTGGACACTACCACATGGACACGAATGGTTAACTTCTGCATTACAAGAAGCAGACAAAGTATATTATCTAAAAAGAGATCCAGTTGATAGAATATTAAGTATCATAGGAAGTGGTGTCACAGGTAGAGGTCCAGTATACACAGAAACAGACAAAGTAGAAGTAGTGATTGATAGTTTAGATACACTAATCCAAGAAGTAAAAAGTATAGAACTTGACCATGAGATTATGGATGAAATGCGTGGCATAAATCCTGGTGAAATTATTCAAGCAGAAGACATATTTGATGGTTACCCTTATACTCATAACTACGAATTAGTGAACAAAATACCTGGTTTTGAGCATTTATCCCTCGAAAACGTTATCAAATCGCAGATAAATAGTTGACTAGAAGCCCAAAATTTAGTATAATATACATATTAGTTAGGAGTTAGAAACGTGGGATATTTAGTCGTAGGAGACATACACAACGAAATCCATTACATGCGTAAAGTGGTGGACTATGCTGTGGGCAAAGACTTGCAATTAGTTTTTGTTGGCGACTTAGTAGACTATGGTCCTGCACCAGCAGAGGTTATTTTACTTGCTAATTCTCTATCTAATGCACAATTTATTGAAGGCAATCACGATAACAAAGTTTACAGATATTCTTTAGGTAATGATGTTTCAGTTATTCACACAATGGATAAGACTATTGAAGCATTACAAGATCCTGAAGTAGCAGATGCATGGCAACAACTCTATGAGAAAATGACATCGCATGTTGTTATTGGTAACACTCACATTACTCATGCAGGATTTAGTGCAGAATATTGGAGTGGTGCTATTGATAGCAAGAAGACTAAAAAAACATACTTGTATGGTGAGACTGATAAGACTAAACCTTTCATAGAAAGATTTGGACAGATGTATCCACATAGGTCTTATGCTTGGACTGGTGCTATACCAAAAGGCAAAACTGTAATAGTTGGACATGACCGAAGTCCTTTTCAAGAGGAACCTGCATTCGACTCTAACATTAACAACATTGTAATTAGCGAAAACCCACAGGGTGGTACAGTAGTTTTTACTGACACTGGCTCTGGTAAAGGAGGTTTTGTTAGTGGTGTTGTTCTTGATGACAATGGCGTTATAGAGCAATGCGTTTCATTTGCAGATGAGACTTGATTTACATGGCGTAAGACATCATGAGGTTGACCTCATTGTTGAAAACTTTATACTTGTGAATCAGTCGCAAATTCCTTTAACAATCATATGCGGTAATAGTCAGAAGATGATTGACTTAGTATACGATGTTATCAACAGAATTGGTTGTGATAACGTTGCTATGGACCTGTATGGTGTAATTGTTATCAGAAACATATAAAAAACTAACCAAAAATTGTCCTAACTATTGTTTGCATACAATAAATATTGCTGTAATAAAATTATTTACTAAATTAAGGAGCAGTAAAAATGGCAAAAGCAGAAAAGGTTGCACCAGAGACACAAGAAATTATCGATGATGCACCACAAACAGAAGCAGGTACTGAAGAAGCACAAGTAGAAAGTATTTCACTTGTGGACTTAAACAGCCTAGCACAGATTATCGACCTAGCATCAAGTAGAGGTGCATTTAGAGGTCAAGAACTAGAACCAGTCGGTGCGTTATATAACAAACTCACTAAATTCTTAGCAAGTGTACAAGCGGCTCAAGATGCGTCAGGTTCAGCAGAAGGTAGCGAAGAGACTCCAGAAGTCGAAGCACCTACAGGAGAATAACATGGCAGATATGATGAAACACGTTGGAGTTTACGGTGAAAAACCATGTGTGGTAGTTTTTAGAGAACTTCCAGACGAACCAGAAAATGCACTTATTTGTTTAAGTGGTAACCTTGAAGGTAATTTACATGATGACGTAATGTCAGTTGTAGATAGTCCTGAAGGACAAGAAGCAAACGAAATCAGTGAAGTCTTTTTTAGAAGAAGATTAAGTGATGGTGAGAACATGCTTGAAGCATTACACTCAAGAAAGATGTTACAAAAAGTTCCAGTTGATATGGTTAAGTTAACTCCTTTTCCTAATCAGCAAGTAGACCTTACTGAAATTAATAAGCAGTTAAATAATATTAATGCAGGTAGCAACCCACCATTAAAAACAGAAGTTAATCCAATGGTTGCAGAAAGTCAAGCGGCAGGTAGTGTACCTTTAATTGAAGGCGGACAAAGTGTTGCTAGTGCAGAAGCATCAGCAGAAACAAGTTCCGAAGGAATTGCACAATCTATGATTGACCAAGCAACATTAATGGAAGAAGATGCTCAGGCATTGTTAAGTGAAGCAACGGCTAAGAAGGCCCAAGCATATGAAATGGCTCCAGAACTAAAGCCAAAAAGAGGACCTGGTAGACCACCAAAGACCGAAGCCTAGTACTAAATACTAGTAACAAACTTAACATTGTAGGAGATTAAAAAAGTGTCAACTCACGACATAAAGATATTATTGGTTGCAAAACATAGTAAGAATAAAAAGTTTGAGTCATTACTTAAGGAAGTCTTTCCTGAGTCTATTCCCTTAGACATGATTGACCAAATAGTATTAGAGTTTGTTGACGGCACTCAAGCAAAATTGGACCATAGTGACCTGAAGGACCCATTACCAACTGCCCCTGATAAGACTTGGGCCACTATGCTCCAGACCTTTTCTAACGTGAAACAGATTACTATAGTAGTTGATGTAAACCATGTAGAAAAACTAACAAACAAAAAAGTTAAAAACGTATTGGATAAACACTTTGATTAAAAAAATTGCTATCACAGGACATAGTAGTGGAATTGGAGCCGCTGTTTTAGATGTTGCTGACTTAACTTGTAATGGTACAGAAATTAGAGGTTACTCTAAAAGTAATGGCTGGAATATTGCAGACAGCGATGGCGATAAGATTATACAAGAACTTATAGATTATGATCCTAATATTGTAGTCAACAATGCATACTATCCTGAAATCCAAACCAAAATACTCAAAGCCTTATTTGAGGAATGGAAATCCAAAGATAAGATTATAATTAATATTGGTTCTATTAGTGGATACATGGCTGGCATACTACCTGAGGATCAGTACTTAACTTGCAAAGAAGCTCAGAGAAACTTTGTAGTTCGTAACAGTTTCGTAGATGAAGATACTGTAAAGTGTAAGATGTATAATCTTAGTTTTAGTTATGTTGCTACACCTTTACTAACAAAATCCTCATATCAAAAGAACACAGAAAATATGATACAACTAGAAGATGCGGCACTGGCTGTTTTAGAATGTTTTGATGATGATGAAAAAGGCTACAGAACAGTCGAACGTGTTATACAATGTAAGCAAATTACAATGGCAGATATGGAATCCAACTGGAGAACTGGTGCTAGAAACATGGCAAAACACATAATTCGAACCAATAACGATTTAAAATCGTAGCATAATCAAGCACTTACATACTAAAATTTACCAAGAAAATTGGTAAAAAAAGGTTGACTCTACCCCCAAAATCCGCTATAATATATACATATTAACAATTAAGCAGTAGGACTTTTATATGTACAATATTTTTCAAATCAGAATCAACAACGAAATTACAGATTACGTTAATTCTAATGACCATGGTCATACAGGTGGCGAAGCCAAGTATCCAATCTACGAAGCATATATGAGATTGATGCACGGACGCGGTGACGACTATGCGGATAAGTTCAAGGACACAGATTTCCAACATTTCACTAAAGTTTGTGAAGTTAAGAAAGACGGCGGACTTGTTGACGGTGATGGTGAGCAATGGTTGGTTCGTAATTTAGAAGATGTGTTTGCTGTTCTTAATGGTAGATACTTTGATGAAGACACTAACGAAGATGTTGTTCATAATAATCATGTTAGTGGTTACAATATGAAAACAATTACTCGTAAAGATGGCGAAGTAGTTACTTATCGTGACATGCGTTCTTTAAGTGTTGGTGACATTGTTGAAGATGTTGACAACGGTACATTCCACATTGTTGCTGGAATGGGATTCAAAGATGTAACTGAGCAGGTGAAGAACTTCACAGAACAATTTCAAGTAGAGGTAGCATAATATGTTGACATTAGAAATTCATAACGAAGCGGTACAGAGTGCCGCACAGGCAACTCAGAACTATTTAGATACAGTTGGTGAGCACCCATTTAATTGTGGTTTTGCATGGGTAACCGCAGGTGTTAAAGGTAACACCAAAGTAGGCAAGAGTTTTATTGCACAAGGTTTTGAAAAGAGTTATAACGGAGGATTTCAGATTTGGAATCCAAGTGGTAACTACACTCAAGACGTGAGTGCTAAAATGGCTGGTGCTGATGCTTATGTGGCTACTGTTAAAAAGTATATCCCAGAAGCACCACTTTACACAGGATCAAGGTTAGATTAATATGGCAAAAAAATATATCATTACTGACATCGATGGAGTAGTCCTAGACTGGGAAGAAGGTTTTAGTGTTTGGATGGAACATCATGGACATGAAAAGGTTGACGGCTTTCAGTTCATTTACAGTATTGGTGATAGGTATGGTATTAGCCGTAACCAAGGTCATAAACTTGTTAAACAATTTAACGAAAGTGCCGCAATAGGATTTTTGCCTCCTTTAAGAGATGCACAATGGTACATTAACTTATTACATGAAAAACATCAGTATAAGTTTATTGCTCTTACAAGTTTATCTTTAGATCCATATGCAAAATATTTAAGGGAAAGAAACCTTAAGAAGTTAATGGGCGATGCATTTGAAAGAGTTATTTGTTTAGATACAGGTGCTGATAAAGATGATGCGTTAGATGAGTTGGCAGGGTATGCCAAATACAAAGATTGTTATTGGATTGAAGACAAGCCTGAGAATGCTGAGGCTGGAGTTAATGTAGGTTTTAAAGCAATACTAATGGAGCATGGTCATAACATGGATTCAAAAGTTGATGCTATTGTAGTTAAAAATTGGGAAGAGATTTATATGCTTCTCACAGATGAGATTAGAAATAAACCAATCAAATATACACGGTAGGAGGTGTTGAATGGCTTGTACAGGTAGAGAAGTTATTGCTCATGCAGTAGCAGTTGATAGGTACCAAGGGTTTAAGTATATTAAATCACATGAAGCAAAAGGTGGGAGTAAAGGTAACTTTAGCCTACTTATTCATTCACTAAAGGACCCTAAGACGTCAGTAGTAGGCCCTATTACTGAAGAGGATTATACTACAGCAGATAAAATAGTTGAATACTTTGAAGGATTAGTGTTTAAGGCTATGCAACGTGACCTTAGTGAATACGAAAAGAAAATTACTGACCTTATCAAAGCAGAAGACATTAATCTTCAAGGTAGAGATGATAGGTTGCCCATTGTAGGTTCATTGCCTAATGTATACCGAAATAACACCAAGCATGATGTGTGGGCTGACGAAGAACGTACTCTGCGTAAAACATCTGAATTCGAAGGTGAACTTAAAACACGACAGGAGTTCACAGGCGTTGTAAAAATGGCTAGATTTATGAATAGAACCAACAGTATGTTGTTTGCTGTTCTTACTGAAAATGGTAATATTGTAAAGTTCTTTTATGATTGTTATAGAAACGAAGATATAGATGTTAAAAAAGACATCAATATTGGTAATCCTATTACATTTACAGGCTATATAAAAAGCCAAGACATATCTAAATACTCTAAGTGCAAAGAGACCTTTGTTAATAGGGTCAAGATCCATATAGAAGATAAATAGTATTATAACTTAGAACTAGTCTTAGGACTAGACTGTTTAATAGCAGATCGGAGTATAATAGTATGGCAGTCTTTATGAATGCCAAAGGTACCACCAATACCAATTATCAAATAGGTAAAAGAGGTGCGAAAATCTTTGGCGGAGTAGCAACTCCTACCGATGCAGAAGTAGATACAGGTGATATTTGGTTAGATAAATCAAATAATAAAACCAAAATTGCTTATGTAAATGGTGGAACAGTTACTTGGAATCAAATCCTAACGGAAAACTTTGGTGATGTAACTATCTCAGGTAACCTTACGGTCCAAGGTACTCAAACAACTGTTAATTCTACAACTGTTGAAGTCCAAAATGCTATGGTATTTGAAGGCTCAACTGAAGATGCTCACGAAACTACATTAACAACAATTGAACCTACAGCAGATAGAACTATAAGTTTACCAAATGCTAGTGGTACATTAACATTAGATGGTCAAATAGAAGTAGAAGATTTAAAGACTACAGCCTATGTTGCTCAAGGCGACACTTGGAATAGTGATGACAGTGAACTAGCAACAACAGGTAGAATAGACCAAATGATAGGTACTGAAATTGCAAACAGTTCTGTTATTATGCATACAACTGGTGCAGAATCTATGGCTGGTGTTAAGACATTTAGTAGTGGCATAGTAAGTAATGTTACTGGTGACCTTACAGGTGATGTTAAACATAGTGGTTCAACTGTATTGGATGTTTCAACAGGAGCATTAACAGGTACAGTTAGCAGTATATCTAATCATACAACAGCAAATTTAACAGAAAACACCAATCTATATTTTACTGGAGCAAGAGCAAGAAACTCATTAAGCCTAGTAGACAATGGCAATGGTGAACTATCATACAATAGTTCTACAGGTATATTTACTTGGAGTGGCGTAACAAGTTCTACAACTAATGTAGAAAAAGTTACTGCATTGTCATTTGGACAATTAACAGACTACGGTGCTGTTAGTTCAAGTACAACACTTACAAGCGACTTTGGTAACGTAGCAACAGCGAACGTTACATTCAGCGACACAGGCTATATTTTTACAGACTCTGGGCTACCGCAACTACCTAGTTATCTAGTTACTACATTGCCTAGTAGTGTTAGTGCAGGTGACTTAGCACTATGTACAAATGAAACTGGTGGTGCAACTGTAGTATTCTTTGATGGTACTAATTGGCGTAGAATGGCTGATAGAGCCGTTGCTAGTTAAACCTTCCACCTAATCATACAACTCTTTCTAACATCTCCTTCCTTAATGTTTGTTGGTGCTTGATGCCAGGAGTTAGGATTATTTACAGTAATAAACATACTGTTTGGTATGAAAGGTATTCTACGTCTGAGTGTCCATTTATCTAAATGTTCTGGATTTGATTGGTGATAAAAGTCGCACTCGGGATCTTTAAAAGCATGAGTATCTAAATCCGTACTATTATATTCGTATAACAATGTACCGTAATCCTTTTGCTCTAAGTCCTTAGGCAAATATATCATAGCACTTATACATAGTTTAGTATCGTGAAACTCATCAATATGGATATCATCTATTAGTAATTTATTTGTATCTACCCAAAAATTTAATGTAGGCGATACTTCTTCTTGTACTTTAGCAAGTCCAAACTTATCTGCAATAATATGAAACAACTTATTCATTTGTTTATTATACAAACGAACTTCTGCCTGTGTTCCAGAATCAACACCTAAAGAATATTGATCTCTTTCTGATAGGTCATCTCTATTATATATTAATTGTTCTGCTTGTTCAAACTCTGTAAATGCTCTATAGTCTTGAGGTCGAATGCATTCAGGAATAAACATGTGAGGCCAAGGATCATTAAGAACTTCACAGTTCTCAATCCTATCTATCATATGGTCAATCTGCTTTGTAATAACCGTATACATGTTTCCTCACTATGTCTTTATTAATTATCGGACTACTATGCCAAGCATTAGCACTTCTTGGTATAAAATATACTGTACCATTTGTAAACGGTAATTGGTCGATTAATTTACAGTTCTCTCTAATTAAACTTTTAGATAAGTCTTCTTCAAATTCATTTGGTTTCCAAAATTGTGTACCAAACTCTGCAACTTGTTCTTCGCCTGGCAAATACAAACCAAATGTTACATCAAATATATCACTATCAACATGAACATCATTTACTGTAAATTTATTTGTGTCTTGCCATAGCCAACAATCACATGTATGTTCTGCATGTATATTAAACTTATCTGCAACAGCCATTCTAACGTATTCATGATTGAATACTAAGTCATATAAGTCTTGAAATGTATTGTTACAGTCTACATCTTGTTGTGTTCTTCCCTTAACTTCTATGTCATACATATTATCGGGCCATTCTTGTATAAGTCTTTCTAATAAGTTAGGGTGTATAAAGTTTTCTATTACTAGTTTACCCTGTGATATCTTTGCATTGCTAATTTGTTTTAGACTATGCAAAGTAAATAAGTGAAACTGAATTTCGCCTATTGGTTCTACCATGCCACCTTCAAGTAGTATTGGTAGCCTTGGATACCAAGGTTCAGCATCCATAGGAATATGTGTGCAACTATTCATTAGTCCACATACCTTACACTTTATTCTAGGATAGTCTGGATCATATTCCGAAGGGTGAAACGGAATGCCGTTCTTTGTTCTTGCCAATTTAAATCTCTATGCTGGCTTCAAAGGAAAAGACTTGGTCCGGGAATTCATTAAACAATTCTTTTGATATTTCGTCGCCCTCTTCTGGGCTGATTTCTTCATCGAGAACTATTTCATAAATGTATAACGGACCGTCTTTGTCTTCATCGGTATAAGATATTACTTCTATACCTACCTGTTCTTTTTCTTCATCATAGGCTGTTAATAATTTAGTAGCCACAACACTTTGCACGATATCGAAGTATTCGATAACATCATCGTCTGGTAGTTCCTCTCGGACTACCATTCTTGTAAAGTGTTTAATAAATGCCATTAATATTACTTACCTTTAGCAAATGCCTGAGCACCAAAGAATGCGGCTACAATACCTGCTACGGCTACAAAGTATGTTGGTGCCATACTTCCTAGTGTTGCCTGGGCTTCACTTAATCCTGCCAGTGATGCAACTACTACCGCAAATGGGTATAGTAACATTCCAAATAATGAGAACCATGCCATCTTACGTTGAGCATCTCTCATTGCATCTGCATCTTCTAGTTCTTTTCTTTTGAACTCTAAGTGCATTTTATTTTCCATTTGAGATATATGACCATCGCCATTTATATCTGCATCTTCCATACCTTCTACTGTCTTAAAGCCACGAGTATCATATGCTTCTCCGCCAGCAGTTGCTGGTGCGGCTCCTGCCTTAAGTGCATCGTATTCTGCTCTACTCATACTTACTTCTGCTTTTTCGTCTGTCATGTCGTTTCTCCTACAAAACTACTGTTACTGTATCTATATGTATTTATCATAAACTTTAATCTTGACAACACCAAGATTTAGTGTATAATAGCAAGATGAGTTATAAATATTATTCTATTCACACACAGAGGTAAAAATGGCATTTAACAAAGTATTCAATCAAGAAGAAAAAGCAAGACTAACAAAACTAATCCAAGAAGGCGACCAAGTTCTACATGAAGTTGACGCACTATCTGAAGGTCTAAGAGAAACTGTAAAAGCAATCGCAGAAGAAATGGATCTTAAAACAGGTGTTCTTATGAAAGCAGTAAAAGTTGCTCATAAGGCTAAGTTCACAGATGAAAGGGATAAGTTTGATGAGTTAGAAACTATCCTGGAAACTGTCGGCAAAACATTATAATTCGTAGGGACAATAATCTATGAGTTATGTTGATGCATTTCACGACACCACTAAAGATAAAATACTAGTATCTGAACGAGTAAACGGTGAACGTAAGATAATTACACTCCAACCAGAGTATAATTTTTACTATGCTGATCCTCGCGGTAAATCACAGAGTGTTTACGGTGATCCTGTTACTGAGGTAAGATGTAAGTCACTTAAAGAGTTTAGAAAAAACGTAGCAATTAACAGAGCAAGTGGTCAGTTATTTGAAACTGATGTAAAGCCTGTAAACAAAACATTAGAAAAACATTATCTAAATATTGATCCCCCAAAACTACATTCATGTTTCTTTGATATTGAGGTAGACTTTGATCCTGTAAGAGGGTTTAGTTCGCCTGAAGATGCATTTATGCCTATCACTGCTATTGGTGTATACCTAGACTGGATGGATGCTATGGTATGTTTAGCAGTACCGCCTAAAACATTAGACTGGGAACAAGCACAAAACATCGGCAGTCAATACAAGGAAGTTATTCTATTTAAAGATGAAGCAGAAATGCTTAAAACATTCCTAACACTTATAGAAGATGCAGATATACTAAGTGGCTGGAACAGTGAAGGTTATGATATTCCATATACTATTAATAGGATTGTAAAGATATTAGGTAAGAGCGAAACAAGACGTATGTGTTTGTTTGGTCAACTGCCTAAAGAACGTAAGTTCGAATCCTTTGGTAGTGAAAGACAAAGTTATGACTTGATAGGTAGAGTACATTTAGATTACTTACAACTATATAGAAAGTATAATTATGAAGAACGTCACAGTTACAGACTAGATGCTATTGGTGAAGTTGAGTTAGGCGAAAAGAAAGTTGTATATGATGGCTCGCTTGATAGACTTTACAATCATGACTTTGGCAGATTCTTAGAATACAACATACAAGACGTTATGCTGTTAGCAAAGATGGATACTAAGTTACAGTTTATTGACCTTGCTAATACTATTGCACATGATAATACTGTATTACTTTATACTACAATGGGTGCTGTAGCAACAACAGAACAAGCAATTATTAATGAAGCACACAGACGTGGCTTTGTTGTTCCGGATAGAAAAAGAGGCGGTAGTAAAAAAGATACTGCGGCGGCTGGTGCCTATGTTGCGTTCCCACAAAAAGGTTTTCACAAATGGATAGGCAGTATGGATATTAACAGTCTATATCCTAGTGTGTTTAGAGCATTAAACATGGCTCCCGAAACTATTGTAGGACAACTTAGACCTGACTATACTGATGAAGAAGTACTTAATTCTCAGAAGTTAGATAAGAAATCTTTTGCTGATGCTTGGTTAGGTAAGTTTGGCAGTAATGAGTATGAACTTGTTATGGAAAAGGATGTAAACAAACCTATGGTATTAGATATGGAAGACGGTTCCAAAACAGAAGTTACTGGTGCAGACATTTATAACTTAATATTCGAAAGTGGACAACCTTGGTGCATTAGTAGTAACGGAACTATATTTAAAACAGACGTGCAAGGTGTAGTACCAGGATTACTTGAACGTTGGTATTCAGAGAGACAAGAACTACAGGCTAAGAAAAAGTCTGTAACAACAGATGCCGAGAAGGCATTCTATGACAAAAGACAATTAGTTAAAAAGATTAACCTAAACAGTTTATATGGAGCGATATTGAATCCAGGCTGTAGGTTCTTTGATAAAAGAATTGGTCAGAGTACTACTTTGACTGGTAGGCGGATCACCCGCCACATGGGAGCAAAAGTGAATGAGTTGCTCACAGGAAGTTACGATCATACAGGCGAAACAATCATTTATGGAGACACAGACTCTGTGTACTTCACGGCAATGCCTGCCATACCTGATGATATGGCACTTGATATGGATAGTGCCATCGCCTTGTATGACCGTATCAGTGACCAAGTTTCAGATACATTCCCCGAGTTTATGAAAACAGACTTTAATAGTCCGTTACATCTGGGAAGTGTAATCAAAGCAGGTAGAGAGGTAGTTGGTAAGTCTGGTGTGTTTATTACTAAGAAAAGATATGCCATTAAGTGTTTAGACATTGAAGGCTATCAACCCGAAGGTGGTAAACTAAAAGTTATGGGTATGGATATCAAGAGAAGTGATACTCCAGAATTTATACAAGACTTCCTAGAAGAAATGTTAGACAACTGTTTAGAAGGAATGGGCGAAGACGAAACTATACAACTGATTAAAGACTTTAAAGATGAGTTCAGAGCTATGGAGCCTTGGAAGAAAGGTATGCCTAAACGTGTAAACAACTTAACAATGTACACGGCTAAACTTAAAAAGCAGAACAAGATGCCTACAGGTGATAGTTTATTTAGACTCACAGCATTAAAAGAAGAAGGCGAAAGTAAAATGATTCCTGGTCATGTTAGAGCAAGTATTAATTATAATGATATGAGATTTGCTAATAGTGACAATTATAGTTTACAAATTATGGATGGTAGTAAAGTTGTAGTTTGTAGATTAAAGAATAACCCAATGGGTTATACCAGTATTGCATATCCTACAGATGAAATGCAGATTGCAGACTGGTTTAAAGAACTTCCGTTTGATGAAGAAGCAATGGAAGAAGCAGTATTAGATAAGAAGATACAAAATGTATTAGGCGTTATGGGTTGGGACCTTAAACGTTCTAATGATAGTCAAGCACTACAACAATTTTTTGAATTCTAAGGAGAACATAATGAACAACCACTATACTAGCGACACAATAACACTCACAAACCTCGGATCTACTGTTACTGTAAGTCCTACTAATAACAGCATACTAGCAGACAGTAGCATTTATTTAGATGACATACTAGAAGAAACTACAATAACAATAGGTAACACAAAAATAAATGAGAGTCAATTAAAAGATTTATTAACATTGATAAATGTTATAACAGAATTGGATGATGATAATCCAGTAAAAGAACTGTTCAACAATACAAAGATGTTGGACAAAATAAAAGGCGAGAAAGTTGTTTAATAATAACTTGACTTGCCTAAATAAAAGTAGTACAATATAGAAAATTCTATCGGAGAAATTATGAATAATTATATTAAAGACTTTTTTAAAGATGTTCTACGTCATACACATGGCTTAGGTATCTTTGAAATGGCAAAAGTGAGAGGCACAACAGAACTAACAGAAATTGAAACTGTTGATGCTGATAAGACTGTTATTGTAAAAGGACACAGTATTAACCCTGTAGCCGACTTTGCTGATGCAACTGTTGGAATAAGCAGAATGGGTGTACTGCAAGGTTTCTTACAATATCCAGGCTTTGAAACAGACGGTGCAACTATAGAAGTTGTTACACAAGACAGGAATGGTGTTGATACTCCTGTTGAAGTAAAATTTAAAAGTGAAGATAACACAGATGCACATTATAGATTTATGTTAGCAGATGTTATTAACCAGCAACTAAAAGATATTACATTTAAAGGTGCTGAATATGACATTAACATTCTTCCTAGTGTAAAAGCAATGAAGGACTTAGCATACTTTAATGGTGTACAATCTGGTTATGAAGCAAACTTTACACCTAAAACAGAAGATGGTGCTTTATACTTCTTAATTGGCGATGGTGCTAGTGACAGAACTAAAGTATTAATTGATAATAATGTTGATGGCGAGATTACAACAGAATGGAACTGGCCCTTAGACATTGTGTTAAAAATTCTACGTTTAGGAGATAACAGTAACTTAGTATTGAGTATTAATAATCAAGGCTTACTACAGATTAAAGTAGATAGTGGCTTGGGAGTTTATACATACTTACTTCCTGCGAGGAGATAAGATGAGAGATTTATCCAAACGACATAGCGATTACGCAACATTCCTGCCAGCAATCAGTGGCTTCTTTACAGAGCTACTTGGTAGATGTAATAGTGTTGAAGGATACATTCCAGAAGTAGACGGTAGAAATAGAGTACCTAACGGATTTGAAAACGGCTTTGCTGGTATGAACTTTCTAGATAAAGAAAAAGGTTACTACTATTACAACAAAGCATTATATAGTGCCGGTCATGCCTATCTAGATTTAGATAGAAGTGCTGTAATGGAACACATTATACACGAACGAGATAAGAGCGAAACAACTATCGTTGGAGACTCAGGTGGTTTCCAAATTGGTAAAGGTGTTATTAAGTTCGACTGGGAAAACTTCTTTGAGAAACCAGGTGATGCAGGATACAAGGGCGATGCCGATAGAGTCCGTGCTAGAATACTTGCTTGGTTAGAGAATACAGCAGACTGGAGTATGACATTTGATGTACCAAGTTGGGC
>Ga0209337_1001160_pt1 | contig 20347 bp, 22 predicted proteins | sample LinPmetageLP53_FD_184044 | JGI IMG/M metagenome (GOLD analysis project Ga0209337, IMG submission 184044) | Marine viral communities from the Pacific Ocean - LP-53 (SPAdes) (version 2) | ecosystem: Environmental > Aquatic > Marine > Oceanic | place: Pacific Ocean | collected 2010-02-08 | reverse complement strand
TAATCCATTGTTCAGTCATTTCAGTTGATACAGGTAAGCCTAATTGTTTTTCTATTTTTTCTCTATCTTTTAATTTACTTGCTATGTTATTCGCCTTTAACAGCAACTCATTATAGTGGTGTCTATTCATATTAATCAAGTAAGTATATCAAGTTCTTTTTGCCGTCTAATATAGCGTTGGCTTCTGTTGTTAGAATCTCATGTTTTTTAGTTATGTCTATATTAGAGCCTGTTTCAGCAATTAATATAGTATTATCGTCAGTAACTAATATTTCTGCGGCTACAAGTTTAGTCGTTGCTTCATGTATAGATGAAGGGACTCTACCTCTACCTCTTTCATATGTTACTCTTATTGAATGATTAGTGTGATAAGGATAATTTGTTCTAAAGAATATCTTTCCTTCTTCATTAATAATCCAATATTCTTCAGTCCTACCACTTGTTTGATTATCAGTAAATGAATAACTTGTTGTATCTGTTCCTAATAACTGATTTAAAGTGCATATAGTCCCTGCATCTGAAGGTAACTTAGAAGAAATATAAACAGATTTACCATCTTCTGTTGGACAAGCATAGAAAAAATCGGATATATTTCTTTTATCTGCATCTGCTATACTTCTATTGTCTAATGTTTGCTTTTGAGTTTTTTGTCCAGTAAACGGTGCTGTTTTTGAAGGATATACTTCATTAATTGCGGCACATATTTCTAATACAGTTGTCTTTTGTCCAAAGTGGTCGTAAAAACCATTCGCAGTATTCTCAGTTAATTCAAAGTTAAGCCCACCAACACCAAATGTTAGTTTGAATGTTCCTGTTTGTGCTGTTGTAGGTGGAGTATAAGTGCAAGAAGCCGATGCCATATCAACATAAGTATCTCCTTGCCATACTTCTAATCTTAGTATCTTTCTAATCTTCTCACTATTTAGTTGAATGAAACCAACATAGTCTTTACTAGTTCTAACAGGGTATGCACCTTGTTGATATGGGTCAAAATTATGAACTTCCTTTTCTATTATTTCCGGTCTAAAAGACATTTTTAATTTTTCATCAATTCTACCTTCAGTCCTTTTAATTATTTTACCTACTGCTGTTACATCTGGAGTAGAAGTGCTTGTAAATGCACCACATTGTAATAAGTCTGATACATCAGTATGAGTAGTATAGTATCCTATACCTTCTAAATAATCTCCAATATTTTGAGTGCCTGATAAAGTTGGAAGATAGTCGCTTTCTGTTTTTAGTCTACTCATTGTATCGCCTTCTGTAAGTCATTTATTTGTTTTTTAATGTAGAATAGAATTGTATTTGTTCTATTATCAATGTAAACTCGTTGTCCTCCGGCATCTGTTCCGCCCATTAAATTAGTCTTACTGCCATATTTCTCTTTATCAGGTTTGTAACTATAAGCACCTGATAGTTTAGGTTTTTTAGCCGTTCCTGTAGCCATGCTTCTTCTTTCTGGCATTCTTTCACTATGCATTCGGCCTATTTTATATTCAGTAGATACAGCATATGATACACTTACTAAACTAAATACATCATATATATTCTCTAATATATATTCAGCATTACCACTTATGTTTGTATCATCATCATTTAGTAAATCCTTTCTTCCTTGTCTCTCTTCATCTGTTGGGTGAACAACTGATAATATAATAACCATAGTGCCTACTTTGTTTGGTATTAATGCCCTATCTAAATGGTTTTTCAATTCTCTTGAATTAGATGCCCCATTTTTTAAATCAATTTCAACAGTCTCTAAATTATCCCAACCATTATTAATAAAAAATGTTTTATCTGAATCTTTATTATGTAATATAGAACGGTTTTTTGTTGGTAACACATTATTTCTATCCTTTCTAGTTTTAACTGTTTCTTTAGTATATTGTGCCTGTTCAAACTCATTCATACCTAGTGCTGTTTTCATGTTAGATTTAAACTCTACAACATCACTTATCAATGCCTTTTCCTTTTCAATAAATCCTTTTTTACCAGGGACTTTACCCTCATCTAAAAGAGCATCATATGCTGTTTGTGTCATAACACCTGCATCAAGCATTTTACCTGCTAATTGAGCAATTTCATTCATTTGGCCTTCTCTAATTTGCCTAACTATTTCTTCTGCATCTAAATCTCCACTAGATACTTCATCTTCATAATCAAATTGTTTTTCTTCATGTAAAGTGTTCCATGCGATTTTAAGATTTATTCTTTCTAGTGTTTCTTCTTCTAATTCAGATAATGTATAATCAGGATGAGGATTGTATACTTTTATATTACTATAATCATATTTATCATCTTCCTTAATTTCATCCTCTGGCATGTTTTCTTCTTTAATAATTAATTCTAAAGACTTTTTAATTTTCCTTGCTTGTTCCATTGCTTCTTCCAATGCTTGTTCGGTATTATCCCTACCACCCTGTTTATCTTTAGGCGGGGCTATATCTCCTCTTCTACCTCTTAAAACTTCAACTGATATACCTGCTTCCTCAAACAATTTCTCCATTATTTTTTGAAAATCTATTTCAATAATATACTCTTGTTCTTGAAAGGTAGCCTTATGAGTTCCATAACGTAGTGGTAATTTAGTAGGGGATTTATTACTTACTTCAATGGTAAAATAACGATTGCCATCATCCGTATCATTTATTCTTTCTAAAGCAGGTTCATAACTAACCTGTTTATCAGATGCTTGCCATATCTTTTTACTTTCAATACCTTTTGTATGTGAAGACATTATATGGTCTGTGCCTATTTCAGTATTAACGTCTGAAACTCTAACAGTTTTACCTTCATCTGTTAGTCCAGATTCTCCAGACAATGCTCTTTCTATTTGTTCATAATTACCAACGTATGGTTTTATTTTTTCTAATAATTCTGCTGTTGATAATTCCTGTATTGCTTTCCAAGCATACTCAACATGTAGTTTATATTCGTCTTCATCAAAATCTAAATCTTTATCTTCTTCAGCAACTTTATTCATAAAACTAGGCATTAAAAAATAAGTTAAATCATCTTCTATATCATTATAGTTATTATCACTAAATGGAGAACAAATGTATTGTAGCATTAATTTAAACAATGGATGATTATCTACATCACCACCTCTCATGCTAGAATCGAGTTCTAACTTTTGTCCTATTGTGTAGTCTCGTCTATTATATCTAATAGTTACGGGTATGTTGATGTCCATCTAAACCCCTCATGCTAACCATGCCGCCCATGCCGCACCCTTCTGAATCATCTTTCCTAGTCCTATACCAGAACCTGGGGGTGTATACGATGGTTGTCCGGTAGCAGGGTCTATCCAATAGGGATTACCCATTGTATCATAGCCATTAGGTTGAACGGGGTATCCTGATGGGTTATTCATTGCTTGATGTTGTTGTTGCATCATATTATTTGCTTGAACCATTGGGTTTCCTCCACTAATTTGTGCAGGGTTTAATCCACCCGCATTAGGTAATCCTTGTTGCGGTTGATATTGTTGTTGATATTGTTGTTGATATTGTTGTTGTGATGGTGTTTGTGCTTGTGCTTGAGGCATACTAGGAGTAAATCCTTGAGTCTCTAAATATTGTTGTCTAGCCATTTTTCTTTGAACAACTACTTCGGTATTTACTGCCGCCGCAATTAATGCTTGGACATCTAATGTAATATTTGCTTGTGTTATACTATTATAGTCAGTTAAACAATCAGGGTGTATTACCATTTCTCCACCAGAACCTTGAGATAATTTTAGTTTAGAAAGAAGTTGGCTTACTACTCTTTCAGTAGTATCCTCCATCAATTTTTCTAATGCCATCAAAAAGCCTTCACCATGATATTCAAAAAACTCTTCTACATGATTCGTTTGTAGAGTCAAAAGGTTATTTGTTGCCTTAAAATTAGCCGCCGTTTGTGCATCTATTGCTGTTACTATACTGCTGTTACTTGTTCCTAATAATCCCATATTATTCTACTCCTTCTAAAAATACATTATCTATCTGTTGTGTTAGTGATTCTTCTTGTAATGATTGTTGTATAATACTAGTCCCTGTTGTCATTAATGATATTACTCTATTATTAATTGCATGGCTTTCCATCGTTAATCTGAATAACTCATCTTCTGGTGTTTCTACCGACATTTGAGGAGGGCGGATAGTCCAACCACTTGCCGACAATGCTTCAATATCGGATTGCCTTAATGAAGTTAGCGGTGCTGATTGAAGTATCTTAGGCACAGTTGGTTTAGGTATATATGCACTAAATGATAGCCCATGCTCGTCTGCTATAATTTGTTGTTCTAACATTTCATATTGTTTATGTAATTGTGAATGTTTATTACAATATGTTCCTCTCATCGGATAACCCCTTCTTACTTTATGTAAAGGCATAGGTGGCCTAGAAGGGTCTGATGATTCCCATACTTTATGTGTTCCACATACTACACATCTATCTCTAGTGTTAAACTTAAATCCTAATGGCATTTTTAAGAATGTTTTTTTCTCCGGCCATAAAATCTTAATCATTTCTTTAACTTGTTTTTTTGGTTTACTACTTTTGTAGTCATATTTCATTACTGAACCTGCGGCTCTAGCATACTTTATTGGTGGTAAAAACGCATTGTTTACAGTAGCGTTACTTGCACCAATTAAACTTGGGGGTTGGTATGTCATTGTCATTTATTTTTCTCCTTACATTCTTTACATTGGCATAATAATGCCATTGAACAATTATCTGTTATCATTAGTAATCCTCTATCATTGTTGTGATTCCTCTGTAAACCATTTCTGCTTCTGACTTTGCACTTACTATATATTTATGAGTCGGTATTCCTTTATCGTTTAGTTTTTGCATTCCGTCTTTAAACGCATCAAATATTGGATGTTTTTGCATATCTGAATATTCGTATCGGTCTTTCCAAATATCAAACTTATTCGCCCATACTCCTACTGCTATTGGATAATCATGTATCTTTTTCTTACCTGATTTGTTTATTATATCCCAATGCTTTGATGTTATACAATCTACTAAAAACTTCCAACACAATTGCTGTTCTATATCTATATGTTTTGCTAAATGTCTATCATCAATCATAAAAATAATATATTTTACTTTCCTACGTTTCATGTCTAATAGCCATTCGCCCCAGTATAATGATTCACCTCCTATGTCTGATGTTCTTATCGTGTGTGTATCTCCATCAATTTTAATTGTTTTCCTAAGCGGTTTATGTGCGCCTACTGTTCTTTCTTTAATTTCTGGAACATCACCTCTAGTTCGTAGTTGGTGATGTAAGGTAGTTTTACCTACTTGAGTAGCACCGTATATTCCAAAAGAATGAGGATTAATTTTTTTCCAAAATAATCCTATTTGCTCAACTATAATTATAGCAAAACCTGCCATTACCGACATATCAATTCCTCAAAATAAATGATGATAAAAGTTCCAAAAACCCTCCCATGCCGAAGCATACATGTTTATGCCTAATAGCGGAAGAAAGTGTCCTAAACAGAATCCTGTAACTGTTGATATAATGCCCCAAAAATAAAACCTCGCACGAAGAAACCATACATCAGCAGAATGCGCTCTTTGCATATCGTAGGCTAAGTTTGTTTCATCTATGCCAAATGCTATTGTTTCCAACATCTATATCACTTAGGGTTCAAGTCTCGCCAGAAAGGAAGGCTTTACTTCTTGTACCGGCTGAATTGCAGGTTGTGTAGCATTAAATTGTCCAGGGGTATTTGGGGTATATCCCCACTGTTGATTATACTGTTGTAAACTCGCTCTAACTCGTTCTCTTTGTTGTTCATCTCTCGCTTTTTTACTCCAATAGGCGGCTATTTTTCTATCCAATAGTGCCATTTCTATGTAGTCATTTAATACGAGGTCAAACATTGCTTTCATCACTAAGATGCCTCCAATAGTCATTAGACCAAACACTACTGCGTGTGCATAGTGTGAGAATGCTAATAGATTACCAAACTCCGCATAAAAGAATACGTTTACTCCACATATTGCCCCTACGAACAATATTGTCATTACTAATTTTGTGTCTTTACCTAACGCTGGCATATATTTTTCTCCTAGTTATATTGAGCAGAAACTGAAACTTTTACTTTCGTTCCTGCGCCTGTAACTAGAACATATAGTCCATCATTTACTATAGCACCATGCATGTCAAAATCAAGATTTTCTTTGGTTGAACCCACGAATACTCTGTGAATTAGTTTACCATTAAATGCACTTGCACCCGCACCATCAATAAAATCAATCTGCATTGCAGTTGCTTGATTATTACTAACTTTAAGTGAAACTATCTTTTGCCTACCTGTAATTATTTGTGCCGCTTGCCTACCTGCTGTGCCATTAATTGTTGCATCACTAACTGCCGCCGCAAATACATGAACTTTAGTTCCTATTGACCCACTACCCATAAATATCAGTCCTCCTTCAAATCTTTCACATTATGCTATACTTATTAAAGTTCTGAATCTTTCATAGGCTTCTTTAAAACTAAAGGTTTAGGCCTTTTAACTTCTTCTTTAGGTTTAGTTTCTATCTTAGGTTCTACTTTTTTCTTTGGTATTATTGTCTTTTTTGGTTTAACTGCAAACATTTTATCTAGTGTTTCAGATAGTGTTTTGCCTTTAAACTCTCTTTGTAGCCATTTGTATTGGCCTTCACTGCAAGTATTGAGTGTTGCTCTATCTGAAGCATCGAATGTAATTTTAAAATTAGTATCGCCTAAATAGACTAACGCAAGTTTTGCATCTACGGTCAATGTTTCCTTTTGGGATATTGAACCGCCTTTAACTAATGAACGATTTCGCTCATTTCCTATGTATTGTAATTTTGCCATGTTTCCACCTTGTAAAGTCGTAACCAATGACCTCCCGATTAAGGGAGGCCAAAGGCCACATTACTACTCTTTTCAGAGTATTCCGTAAACACGAAGTCTAACCATACCTTCATCACCTGTACCGCTTTGTTGCGCGCTACCTGCAATTAAGGCAAGTTTAAAACTTGTTCCGGTTAAATATGCACCGCCTGTATCAAGCACTGCTGATGCGGTGTGAGTTAATTGCTCACAACCTGTCACCAATACAGTGTTAATACGGCTTAAGCCGAGTTGAGCCGCCGTTACGGTTACTCCTCCCTGCACGTATGCAGTTATATTTACTGAAGCATCCACAAGGTATTCATCACCATGTACTCTTGGTGTAGTCATACCTTTATGGTCTGCTAACAATTTAACTACGTGTGTCATACTTAATCACCTCAAGCACTTGTTAGGTTTGTTATTTTTCCTTGTCCCTTAAAGAAAGAGCAACCTGTTTCAGCAATGGTTCGATACATTGCTTGATTACCCAAGTTTCCAACTCCGAATGGGTTTCCGTTATCAATTCCATCCTCAAAGTATTGGGTTGGTTTCATAACAGATAGCCATAGATGGTCTGTATCAAGAATAAGCATATCGCTTAGTTTGTTTGAACCATTTCCGGTTTTAGGCATGTCTTTACATGGTATCAAAGGTATATCATAGTAAGTAGCAACTCTAAATCCTACTTCTGTTCCTTTTACTCCACGAACACCGCCATGTGTTGGTATTATTTCTTTTCTGTCTAAGAATCTTTCTTGGCTTTGTAGCAAATCACCTAGATGTTGGATAGTATCATATCCAGTCAAGATAACTTTAGGGCTACCACCGTTTTCTCTTAATTCTCTTAACATACCGTTTAGTATAGTTAGGGTCAATGGTCTAGCATCTGATGCACCGTATGAATCACCGAAATCAATCTGTGAATCCATGAAAGATTCATTAAATGCATTATTGACTAATTGCCTGTCTGTATTTCCATACAATGTAACTAATTGGTTAATAATTCCACCTGTGGTTGATGCACCTGTATCAAGTAAAGATGCGTCCTCCATTGCTTCAATCTCTTTTGATGATGAAACTACCTTCATTAAAGAAGTATAGTTTGCAGTTACATCAATAACAGAAGAGCCATCAGTTTGGTCGTAATCTTCTAATGGTAGCAACAACATTTTATTCTGCACTTCAGCATGGTGTTTACCCATATCTTCACGAATTAATGCTCTTAAGTCGCCTACTCCATCGTCAATCTTAGCCATTTCAAGCGCAAGTTCTGAGAACTCAAACATATGAGCAACAGTTTTTGGGCTTGTAAACAAGGTTGTATAACTTGGTGCCATAGATTTTAATTCAGTTCCTAGTCTTGCATTTTCAACAACACCACCTAGATTATCTATTCTAGGTGCTGAACCACCAATATCACCTGTTCCTGTTCCGGCACCAGAATTAATTGTAGCAAACTTACTACCTGAACCACCAGATGGTCTGTCAGTCATTATTCTCCAACCACTTGAAGTATAAGGTCTCTTAGGAAGCATTGCTAATGCATTAACTTCTTGGTTAAGCATAGACCATACTTTCTTTCCATATACTAGGTTATACAAACTACCTATACCAGTAGCCGCAGTTCCTTGTGGAGATTCTGTTCCTCCATGTCCGGTATGTAATCCCATGACTACTCCGGCACTCTTTAACAGCGAGTTACCGCCTATTCCACCTCTACCACCATAGGTAGATGCTTCTAAATCTTTCATTGTTTTAATATAGTTTGTAGACATAATTAATTCCCTCCTTCATATTGAGCCATAAAGTTATGAACTTCGCCCCAACTCATGTCAGCAACATTTATTTCTGGCACTGCAATTGTCTGAGATTTAATGATTTCATCATTTCTCTCAACAAGGCTCTTTCTAAGGGTAGCGAACTCCTCTCTTAGTGTTTCAACCTCGTTCTTTGCGTCATATTCATTCCTTGCTACTGCGCTTTTACGCACAGATGTTTCACTAACGAAGCGAGACTCAAACTGCTTCTTCAATGAATCGTATGCCATCTTTTCAAGTTGTTCTGCCTTGAACGCTTCATACGCTTTTTCTACGTTTGCCGTAGTTAGGTCTAAAGTAGAGAACTCTTCATTAGTCCACTCTTTATACAACGGGCCAACTTGTGGTGCTTGTGGCAGTTTCTTTCCTTGTGATTCCTCACCCATCAATCCAGCCTCAACAAAACCTTCTGGCCCCGTTCTTCCTTTTCTCTCACTATCGTAGTTAGACATTTCTAACTCCGACTTATCCTCATCATTATCAGCCATTTCCATTTCTCCGTCTTTAGAAGGCATGCCTTCTTCATCGGTGTCCATGTATTCTGCTTTCTCTTCAACAGGCATCTCTTCCTTTTTCTCCTTCTGGAGAGAATCAACTTGCTTCATTAACTCGTTTATCTCGCCCAGAGTTTTTTCCAATCTATCACTCATGGTATCTTTCTCCTCCTTTAGAATATCAAACTTTGCTTCGGGGTTAATCCCCTTTTCGCAGATTGTTACTTCATGGAGTTCTAATTTATCTATTTCGTTATACTCGCCTAATTCCTTAGTCGAGGTTTTCCTCTTAGATAATGCTTGGCCGCCTATACTAAATGACCGTAGGGTTCCTTTACGAATACCCCTTGAGATTTCTTTTGCTTTTTCTATGTCATCTCTTAACTTAATAACAACATAGAAACCAACATCGTCTACTTGAGTTTTATGTAAACTCCCGTTTTTATCACGATATTGTTCTATTACTTCTCCAACTTGCACGTTAGAATGGTTAGACATTACATTTCTATACTTCTTAACTTCCATATATTTTTGGACTGCATCTTGTAAAGCAGTTAAAGTAATCAAATCATTTTGTTTGTCTACTACTTCAATAGAAGCATATCCACCAATAACTAAATCATCCGATTTGAGAATAGAAAAACTACCCTTAGTATCGGACTGAAGCATTGTAGACTGCGCCATTATCTTCAAGTGTTAAACAACTACTATATTAAGTAAGTTCTATTCAGATATTAACATGTCTAATTTTTTAAACCTATCTTTGGATAAATCCCATACACCCTTATCTTCTGTATCATCTAGCATCTTTTGTTTATACCCTGTCCATACTAACCATGTATCTTGTTTTTTAACAGGAACTACTCGGAAATGTAATCTAGTCTCAAACTTATCTCCATTGATTTTATATTCATGATAACCATCTTTTTGAACACCTAGTTCTATTTTACCTCTATCAAGTAGTTTACCGCCATTAACCTTAGTTGCTATCTGTGCAGGGTATTTACCTGCTTTACCAAATAGATTGAATATATCTTCTGTATCGTCTAAATTAATATTCCAAGCCATTTGTTTATTATTAACATCTATAATTAAATCTATGTTGCCATCTTCTGTTTTAACTATTTTGAATATACCTTCCTTTTCATCCGGTTCTTCCTTAGATATATGGTCATCGTTAAAGGTATATTTTCCACTATTTGCTAAAAACTCAAACTCGGTTTGGTCGTTCATCCAATTTTTTAATTTCTTTGGTGATGGTTTTGTCTTAGTGCTTTTATCATCAGCCCATAAATCATTAGCCAACGAAGGGTTTTCTTTTACGATAAACTCTAATATTTCTTTTACTTCTTTCCCTTGTTGATTAGGGTCTTTTAATTTTAACCATTCCTTTATTGTTCCTCTTGCTTCAGAAGTTTTAGTTTTAGTTATCTGAGTTAATTGTTCTTTCCAAGAATCAATATCAACCAAAGCATTCTTTTCCATTAATGAATCTCCTTCAAATCCATATATTGTAAACCCATCATAGTCTCCCTTTAGAATAATATCTGCTGTTCCATGAATACCATCAGTTATTGTATACTTCAATAAAGCATCTTGAATATCATAGGCTAATGATTTTCTACTTTCTGTTGATAATAATTCTAACGTGATTAGTTTTTCTGGCGATTCCACTTCTGGTATTTCTATAACTTTAGCAGAAAACAAACTATATCCTGTGCCTTTTCTTTTTACTTCATCAACCTTAACTCTTACAATAGAACCAATATCCACATTCTCTTTAGTGTTCAATGCTTTACCAACAGGAAGATATGTCTTTCCTTCGATTTCTGTGCCATTGTGTTTTCTTGATTCTTCTCCAGAAAGTGGCCCTACTCCAACTGTATAAGAATATAAATTAGATTTAGTCTTCTTTTTATCTAACACTATTACATCTAAATCTACAAACTTCTTCCATTTAACCCACTTAGGATTCTTCTTACTACCTATGTAATAAGTAGATTCAATATCTTTAATTACAACTCCTTCTGAAGTAGGAGAGTCCATAATATCTTTAGCATACTTTTTTACTTCTTGTAATGAATCTGCTATTCTAGTGTTTTTCTTATTAGGGAAATATAATTCATCTGATGATTGTTGAGAGTATTGATAAAACAAAATGTTTATTCTTTCTCTTAATGGGTCATCACATATGTTCTTATCTTCATGGTGCATAATATCAAACACTCTAGCCTTTAATTCTGCATCTTTATATTTACCTTTGAATAAATGAGCAATAGTATCTGCTCTATGTAATGGTTCTTTATTGTCGTATAGTATAAGTTCAGCATCTAAAATACAATCACCAAACTGTTTGGCTTTCATTCTATCTACTACTTTATCACATTTATCTGTAATGTCCTTTTCATTGTAAGTATATATTTTAATTTGTTCATCCATTTTATGTATTTGTATTCTAATGCCGTCATACTTTTCTTGCACTACAAACTCTCCACTAAACCCTTTCAACTCTTTCATATCATTTATTTCAAATATACGATACATTGGTTTGTTTGGTATTATAAAATTAATTTCTGCTTTTTCTTCATCACTTTTTTTTAAATCTAATTGAATCAATTTAGTCCAACTGCTCTCATCATTTTCTACAAGATATACTTCTTCTAGTAGTTTTAAAGCACCTTTAAACTTAGGCTTAACTCTATCAGTATCTACATCATCACCATAATGTTCTATAATATATAGTGGAATATCATCAATTGCTAAATCAAGTCCTGTTGCACCTTCTGTAACTATATCAGGTGAATGGCCTTTAGCCGCCCATGATTTTTCTCCAATAGCATGAGCATGTGAACGTAATGCATAGTGAATAAATGCGGCATATAATTCAGGCCTCTTTATTATATTAGGGATTACCTTGTCTCCCATTTGAGTAGTGAAAGGGTCGTTTACTTCTGTGGAGTTAAATCTTAGATTTTTAATCTGTTTAAATAATTCCTTTGCTTGATGAGATTCTGCATCCTTTACTTCTTTAGCAAATACAACATCTTCTTCTAAGTATCTTTTTAGTTCCCTAGAAAAGTCATTTAAACCATCAAAGTCTTCTCTTATCTTATCAATAGATTTACCCCAGGCTGTTCCATAGGATTTAGTATCTTCTTTAGCAGACAAATAATTGTATCTGGTATCTTCAAAAAAGTCTAGCACTCGCTTTGTAAGTGCATCCTTTTTATCTTTAAAGACCCCAGAAATAGGCAATTCTATCCCTCTATTTCATCTCTAATCTTAGTCTTTTCTTCATCACTACCTTTAGCATCAGGAACCTTTGTTGCTTTAGGTTTACTCAATTTAACTTCTTCACCTATCAAATCTTTTTTATCTAAATAAGGTTCATTACCAAGTATTTCAATTGCTTTTTCTGCGGCCTTCTTTAGCAATTCTGCTATCTTTTCATCTTTTGTTACTTTTTCTGGCATTAATAACCACCTTCTAATTTAGATACCATTTTACCAATATCTTCCCAATCCATCTTTGCTATCCTATCTACTTCGCTACCGCTTGCATTAGAATTATCAATAGATGGAGTAGGTGTATTTACTACTACAAATCCTGATTTCATCAGAATATTATCTTTATCATAAACTGCATTCTCTAATTTATTTACTTTATCTACTAATGTTTTTAACAACATTAACATTTCATTATTTTCTTCACTCATCTTTTTCCTCTCCTAAGTCGCCTTTGCTTTTTGGATATACCATTCCTCTTAATTGACGGTATAGAATCTCATAATCTTTTCTTAATTCAGCCGCCCTTGCTACCAAATCTGTATTTCTTTCGGCCATAGACTCCATTTTCTTTTGCATAGGTTTAGACTTATTCATTGGTAAATTATTTAATTCATCTAATAAATCTCCTAATTTAGTAAAATCTTGTCCCATATATTCAGATGGTTGGACTGACTGTAATACTTTTTTAATCTTCTTTTTCTGTTTAGGGTCTGCTTTATCAAGCATTGGACTATTAGATTTACTAAGTATTTCTATCCATGTCATTTTTTATCCCTCTTTTCTTGAAGTGCTTTAACTCTAGCCCTAAGTGATTCTATGTCTGAATTGACGCTCAAAGGAACTTCCTTATCAGGCTTTCTAATACTAGCCGTTTCACTTTCATTTTCTTCTTGTGTTAAATTACCTTTTGCTCTTTCAGCATCCATTCTTTCTTCAGCCGCCCTTTCTCTATTTTTAAGGTTCTCTAACTTCTGTTTTTCGTTTTTCTTATCTTGGTTGATTTGACCTGTATATTTATTATAGTGTTGTATTGTTTCTTTAATTTGTTTATAGTCTTCTTTAATTCTTTCTTCTCTAGTAGTATCAACTTGAATATTTAATTGTTTATCTGATAACATCTCTGCAAGTTTATTGTAAGCGATAAACATAGACCTTAATCTTTTGTAGTCGCTTTCTATCTTTTTAACAGTTTTCTTGTATTCTTGACCTGCTAATTTTTCTCTGCTAATATCTTCTCTTTCACTAGCAGAAAGTGTATTCCATGAAACATCTATTTTACTTTCCATGCCTTTACTACTCCATTCACTTATCTTGTTCGTTTTATCATTAGCCTCATCATATTCTTCAAATGTATCTTTAAAATCAATCATTATTTCATCCCAAGTATCAATCATATCTGAAATACTTTCTGATAAATAATTTATATCCGAACTGCTTTTTGCACCTTGAAATCTATACCTATCTTGATTAATTAATTTGATTAGGTTCTCCAATGAGTTTTTCTTTCCATCAGATATTAATTTATATTCTCTAATTAATGCCTTTCTATCAGGCCTTTGATTACCACTAAGTATTTCTATTCTTTTCATTACCTTTTCATATAAATCAGTCTTTTTATATGTGCCATCCTCTTTCTGCTCAATTAATTTATTATATATATCAGGGTGCATTAGTCTAAGTCCAGTAGTAGCCATGCGTTCAAATATTAGTAATTGTTTAGTAGTTAATATTTTTTTATCATATAATGAGTTTTGTAAAGAAACAGATATTTTACTTCCTTCTTCTACTCTTTTTATTAAAGTCAATAGAGTACTTTCATTAGGAGTTAGATTTCTTCTTATTTCTTTTTCAGCAACATCTTCTTCATCAAAAAGAGATTGTAGTTTTCTAAATAAATCTTCTGGGATGTTTGGTTTTATTTGCCAAAGAGATGACATAATTACTGAATTAGTTGCATTACCTTTTTTATTTCTACGGCTAGTTCCAATTAGTGTCTCCTTATCAAACCCATATGTATTATCTTCATCTAAAGTATGTTCTTTTAAATCTAACATCACTCTACCTTGAACTTTAGGCTTTGCTTCACTGAAAAACTCTCTAACTTGTGCTGTGGTATATGGTCTAATAATAGATTGGTTACGTTCAAGTCTATCAAAAATCTTATCTTCAACAGAAGTAGATTTTAAGATATTACTATCTCTTATTAAAAAACCATCTAAAAACGACATTTATATCACCTAAAAGGGTAAACTTCCCATCTTATTACTTCTCTTCTTTTTTGGTTTACCAATATAATCAGGCACTTCTGCGCTATCTGGTCTTGTTACACTCTTTGCTTCAGGGTCTACCCCAATAAAGTCAAAGTTCTTATTCTCTAGTTTTTCAACAGAGTTTCTTTCTTCATTTCTTTTTTTAGTTAATTCTTCTCTTAACTGTCTTGTTGTTTTTTCTGTCATCTTAATATCTCCTATAAAGGCGTTTACTTCTTTCATAGTTTGAGTTGTTAGTTTTTTTAATTATGCGCTCAAGTATTTCCCACCCTCTTTGTAGTTTAAAATCATGCGGTGCATCCCTGCCTTTGTAATAGCGAGGGTATCTATGCAAATGTAGATTACTTTCAACAGAGTTATCAATATGTTCATCTCTACCTTTAATATGTTCAGCGTCATTAAACTCTATATTAACTTCATCGTCACCTACATTAAAATGATTTATCCTGATTCCAGGTATTGCTATATCCGTAGAACCGATACCATGTGGAGTCCATGTATACGTCCCGTCTATTATATTTGTAATCGCTTCATACACTCTATCTCTATCGGAGGGATAATCAAACTGATGCCATAAAATATATGACTTTTGGAATTGCTCAGTATGTGTATCTGCAAAATATCTTTTTAAAAACATATACATTTTAGTTACATGTATGCCATGTGGGTTACGTGGATTAACCTTCAATATTTTTTCCCACATCATGGCACTCTCCTTTCTGTTCTTGAATCTACGTTCTGATTACCTGCTTCTTTAGGTAGGCCAGTAAATCTTTTATCTGGCCCTGTTTCCATAGAAGGTTTATTTCTTGTTTTAGGTGGTTCAGATTTAACCTTTTCTGCTTGACCTGCTTCAGCCATAGAAGGTTTGTTACCTGCTTCCATCATTTGTCCTAATTGACTAGCATCTATATCAGTACCGGCATAAGGGTCTACTTCAAACTCTCCACCTTTACCTTTTTCGCCACCTTTAATTTCTGGTTTTTCTTTAGAATATTTGAACCTACCTTTATCATCCATAGCGACTTCAAAACCTAAGTTTTTAATTGAACCTGCTATATTTACTTCCATTTCTCTAAGTCTAAGTCTAGCGATTTCATCTTCTTCTTCTGATGGTGGTAGTTTAAGTTCCCAATCAGTTATACCAAACTCTTTGATGATAAAAGGAAACACATAGTTATTCCATATAGTTTGAGCCATTTCTACAGCACGATTAGTAACAAGTATTTGCATACCTTCGTTATTCAATCCGCCACTTGCAGAATTATCAGACATAAACACTTTACTTACACCATAAAACCCAGATACCCTATCTCTTAAATCATCTTTAACAGATATATAATCCATCTCTTTTAGACTGTCCATAAACTTAATCCATTCAATAGAACCTTTACCATTTTCTGCTTCTATTCCCATTACAGGAATAAAGTGTGGGTCTTGTTCCATCTTCTCTTTGACTCCTCTCCAAAATGATTTCATTGAATCAATGTTTCTAGTTTGAACAGCAAGCAATCCTCTAGGCATTCTTTGTTTTGAGTAAGACGAATTGACATAATTTTCCATAGCCAATAAAGTAGTGATATGATTCCATAAAGTCAAAACAGGAGACAAGCCATACAATCTACTTGGATTGTATTTACTAAAATGCAACACTTCACCTTCGATGAAATGTTGTTCTTCACCATTACATCTATTCACATAATATACAGGGTGCATTGGTGAACCACATTCATCACACATTGCCGTAGGGTCTTCTATTATTTGCTCTCTATGATTTAAACAGGTAAATCCATGATTACCCTTTTCACCGTTTTCATCACTATAAATAGCCATAGTTACGGGGTCTCCTCTATACATTTCTTTAATTTTATGCATTCTAATTTTTCCAGTATTATCTAAATAATATTCTTTCTTTAAAACAATATAAGCATCATCCATAATATTCAAATCATCTTCTAATTCTTTTAATATATCTATGAACATTTGGTCTGAATTATTTACATACCCACCTAAATATTCTTTTGCATACTCTAATTGTTTTTTATTAGGTTTAGCCAAACTTACAGAACCACATTCTGAACATTTTTCTACGGGTTCATCATGCTCATGTCTACAGTCTCGACACTTGTATGCAAACTTTTCTTCCCACTTATATCCTCTTCTAAATATTTCATTTTTTAATTGAGTAGTGCATGTTCTAACAATAACAGACTGTTGCGCCACATGATAGATTACAGGTGTGGTAATCATATAGTCTGTGGCTTTCTCTTGAATACCTGGATTAAATGCTCTAGGGTCTTTAGGGGTTGGAGTCCTTCTTCTGAAAAGATTAGTTATACTAAATCTTCTTTTCTCTTCTACCATATTTAGAACTCCATTTTACTATTTCCTTCTAGTTTAGATATACCATCAATATCAATATCCCATGCGTTCCAATCAAACCTAGTATTATCGCTATGATTATAATATTTCATTAACTTAAATAATTCATCCTTTCTACCCTTATACCAATCTTCTTTTTTATTTTCTTTCTTTATTTTAATTAACTCTAATAATGTATTAGCATTATTTCTTTTTAGTTTAAAATGAGGTAAACACTTGGTTAATAGTTTCTTAATGTCTCCTCCAGAATAAAAGTTAAGTCTATTAATTAACCTAGTATCTTGTGGAGATTTCTGGTCTAGGTGTAATCTACCCATACCTAATGATTTGTGCATCTCTAACATAAACGCCTTGCCTCTATTACCTGTCGCTACTAATCCTACTCTTGGGTTATGGTTTTTATCCATTGTAATATATCCGTCTGAATCTATGAATGCGGCTGTATAAGCCCAAATGTTTTTCTTAATATCATCATTTATTTTATAGTGCGCCCCATCTACATTCGTAATATTCTGTTCTACTGCAAGTTTTGCTATTATCTGAGGTGAACTTCTATCGTATAAGTTTCTAGGTAATGAATCATGTATCTCTCTTGAGGATATTCCAGGGTTGTTACAAACAGAATCTAATATTGCCTTCCTTATACTATCCTTTGGTGATATACTTATAGGGGTTTCTTTTATTAATTTCGTAAAGTTTTTCTTTAGATTTTTCATCTCTTTGGTTAATTTACAATATTGTTCACCATAATTCAAATGTTTTCTTTCTTGTTCTGCTTCCCAATATTTACACAAAACGTCAATGACTTGTCTCTTCTGGTCTTCAGAAGTTATAGAGTTTAATTTAATTAATTTATCTTCATTATAATTCATCTGTCTTAAAGGAGTCTCATACTTTCTTACCCAATAAATACTGCGAATACATTTAGTTAAGTAATCCGCATAATCATCAATCAGATTATCTATGGATTTAGTGAATGATATTTTAGTTTCACCCTTTAAAGTTCTTCTATATTTTCTCATTGACTTAATTAATGAAGGTATGTCTTTACCTTCTATTTCATACTTCTTAGGATATTCAAAAAGTGTATTTTTAGCCTCAGTAAGATTTATTTTAGCAAAATTAGCATAGTCTTTAGCAATATCATCATGACTTCTAATTGGTTGAGATTCTAACCACTTTTGTTCCATGTTTTCTTTAATTCTAGTCATTTCTTCTTTGACTTCTTCTATATTATCTTCTTCATCTGCTAGTTTACGATATGCTTCTGCTCTTTCACTCATCATATCACCTATTCAAAAATTAAGTCCCATTATTCCTCTATTTATTCCATAATTAGGTTTAATTGGGCTGTCAAATATCTCCATATCATCTAATAATACAAATGAGTCCGTTGAAGTTTGAGCCGCGCTATTAGCCAATGCTAAGGCCATAACTAGGTCATCGTGTGCGCCTACGCCTTCAAACCTTCCGCTATCAGTAATGGAAAACATAGATAGTTCTTCAATTAACATATTAGTTACTGCTCTACTGTTATTATCACCATAAGGTAAGTTGATTTTCTTGTTTTCAAAGTTCATTTGTAGGTTTAGTATAATCTCTTGCTTCTTTTTTCTAGTTGTATCGAAATCTCTAACATTTAAGTCTGATACTGCTCTTAATTCTTGAGTAAATGCTTTGGCGAATGTATTTGTTTCATAAAGTATGTTATCCGGCTGAAAAACTTGACCTATTATACGCAACTTATCTATATTTTCTCTAAAACTCACATTTTTGGCTCTATCTACATGGACAATTGTTTTATTCCCTTTATCATCTACCTCTAAAACCATAATTACGTTATAATCTCCATCGGTTGATATAGCAGGGTCTACCCCAACACAATATCTGTATCCTTTATCTCTTCTTTGGCCTAATTTTAGTATATACTCTTTATTTTTAGCATTCTCTAAGTGTTCTATACCAAATAGTGCAGTTCCCGTAGATACAGGAATACATAGATACTCTCTCGTAAACTTTAATGACCCAATTTCAGCCCTTCTTTGCATAAGTGAATCATAGTCCCAACGCTCAGGCCATAGTGGTTCTTCTAATGAATTAAAACAAGGATACTTCCTAACAAAATATGCAGGGTTCTCTTCTAATTGTGAAAATATATCAGTATAAGTAAAAGGAGTTCCAATCATTCTTAATTTAGCAGTATGATGTAGTGTTGGTATCATGTCTCCAAAGAACCAATCTGTAACTCTACTAATACCTGCTACACTAAACTCTTTCAAAGGGTCGTCAATAATAATCTCTTGAGGGTGAAGCCCTCTAATCTGAGAACCTACTGACCTTTCTAATACAGAATTACCATTAGTCAAAGTAATATTACCAATAGCCCAACCCCTGCTAGGTTTATACTGTTTCAATGCAGGGATGTTAAAATATCTATCTATTTCTCTCATATGAACCATTGTCTGCTTTTGGTTAGATGAAATATATAGCATTTGAAATGGGGGTTCTTGAAATAAAAGATTCCATACTACCCAACTGTGCATAAAGACAGATTTCCCGTGGTCTCTTGAACAAATAATCACCGTTCTGTCTGTCGTTTCCATTGATTCTAACCATTCTTCCATATACTTAGGATACATCATCCCTAATACATTTTTAAAGAAGTAAGGAAAAGAATGTTTAGATAATTCCATGTCCATTCTATGAGTAAAATCTAATTCATTAATTTCCAGAATATTCACCTACTTGATTTATTGCCGTGACACTTCCATTTTTTACGGCTTAAGTTATTAGGGCTATTAGGGTCTTTTCTCCAATCGCCTTTAATATTATTTGACCTTGCACAGTAAGCATCACCCTTACTTGTATTGGGTCTAATTCTATCTCCACCATCTTTTGCTTTACCTGCTTGACCGTAAGAGACAGTTTTGTTTCCGACCTTTTTAGAAAATCTTTTTCCTTTAGCCTTCTTCTTTTTCTTCTTTAAGACATCTTCCCAATACATTATGGTCTACCCCAAAATCTATTCTTCCATTCTCTTTGTGTAAGCCCCATCGCTTCTTTTCTGCTAGGTGGATAAGGGGGAGTTTCATATCCTATTGACTTAAGGTATCTATGTATCATTCCACCATGAAGTAATGAATTACTGCTCATTTTAGCCTTAACGTGATTAGTAATATTTCTTACAGCAATGGAGTTTTCACCCGAATCTTTATTCAGATTTTCTGCA
>Ga0209337_1001159_pt1 | contig 20356 bp, 31 predicted proteins | sample LinPmetageLP53_FD_184044 | JGI IMG/M metagenome (GOLD analysis project Ga0209337, IMG submission 184044) | Marine viral communities from the Pacific Ocean - LP-53 (SPAdes) (version 2) | ecosystem: Environmental > Aquatic > Marine > Oceanic | place: Pacific Ocean | collected 2010-02-08 | reverse complement strand
CCAGAACCGTCCAGAAAAAGTTTGAGGAGGACCGTCAAGGAGAGTTTCCTCTTGATGTACAAGATGTGGCTCCCGAAGATTATATTTATCGGATTGATGGAAAACCCGGCGTTTCTGAAATGTCTTCAGTCCCTAAGTCAACCGAATTACTAGAAAGTGCTCAAGCGTTAGCGAAGACGTTGCGCGGTGGGAGCATATCCAACTCAAAGACGACGACACCGCAAGTATTTTTTCCTGATTTAGGAGAAAATTCTCACGTTACATTACAGCCCGACGCTAGAAACAACGCGGTTAGCATCAGCTATATTGGGGCAGACACTCCCGGCCAAGGGCAGGGAGGTGAGATGCTTCGCCGTGTTACGGAAAAGGCGGATGCGACTGGCACAAGATTGACTTTGTATCCGCAAAGTGAGGGCGGTTTAGATCAGGACGATTTGATTGCTTTTTATCAGCGCAACGGGTTTGAGTTTCAGTATCCCGATCCAACTAACCCCGAACCTATTTTGGACATGATACGTGAGCCGCGGCCCGTTGCTAAAAAAGCAGAAGGCGGCGTAATAACACTAGCTGACGCAGCGCGGAACACGGGCCGCGGCCCTATGGGCGTGGCTAGTCTAGCCTCAATAGCTAGGAATATGAACCGGCCTATGGTAAGTTAGGTCTTTAAAGGAGACATTTAATGGCTAGAGAACCTATTGCAGGCATGATGGACAACGTCCCGTCTCAGTTGGACATGGAGGACTTGGCGGCTGAAGTAGAGCTTGAGCTACCGGGCAGCATGGACGACAACGTAGTTGCTTTTGAGGGTGTTGCCGAGGGCATGGACATTGAGATGATCCCCGAAGATGACGGTGGGGTTACCATTGATTTTGATCCGCAGGACCAACGCGGTGACGGCGATGATTTTTATATGAACCTTGCCGAAGAGATGCCGGACCGTGAGTTGTCGCGCATTGCAGGCGAGTTGATGTCTGAGTTTGATAGTAACAAGTCGGGACGACAGGAGTGGGAAGATGCTTACGCCAACGGTTTGGAACTTCTTGGTTTCTCCTACGAGGAGAGAGCGCAGCCGTTCAGAGGAGCCTCTGGAGTTACGCATCCCCTGCTCGCAGAGGCTGCTACACAATTCCAAGCGCAGGCGTTTAACGAGTTGTTGCCAGCTTCGGGTCCCGTGCGAACTACTGTCTTGGGAGCCGAAACAAGGGAAAAGGAACAGCAGGCTGTTCGCGTAAAGCAGTTTATGAATTACTACATCACCAACGTGATGGAGGAATATACGCCTGAACTTGATCAAATGCTGTTTTTCCTGCCGTTAGCAGGTTCCACATTCAAAAAAGTTTACTACGACGAAACAAGAGGTCGGGCGGTCAGCAAGTTTATACCGGCTGAACACCTTGTTGTGCCTTATGAGACTTCAGATTTGGAGACTTGCCCCAACATAACGCAGGTTTTGCGTATGTCGTTGAACGATCTTCGTAAGAAACAGGTGTCTGGGTTCTATCTGGACATCCCTGTACTGCCTTCGCAGGGCGAAGCGGGGTCCGTGAGCGACGAGATAAACCGGATTGACGGTGTTTCGCCGTCTCAGATTGACTATGACTGCACGATATTGGAGTGTCACGTTGATTTGGACCTTGAGGGGTATGAAGAAGAGGACGAGGACGGCGAGCCGACGGGTATCAAGATACCATATGTGGTGACAATCAGTCAGGACAACGGTCAGGTACTGTCAATTCGTCGTAATTACCTTGAGGAAGACGAAAACAAGAAGAAAATACAGTATTTTGTGCATTATAAGTTCCTTCCGGGGTTTGGTTTCTATGGATTAGGTCTAATTCACACGATTGGTGGCCTGTCTCGCACAGCTACGGCGGCACTTCGTCAGTTGATCGACGCTGGTACGTTATCTAACCTTCCAGCAGGCTTTAAGGCCCGCGGACTACGGATCAGGGACGATGATGAGCCGTTACAGCCGGGTGAATTTAGGGATGTGGACGCTCCGGGCGGTGCTATTCGCGACAGTTTGATGCCTTTACCGTTTAAGGGTCCGGATCAGACTCTGTTTAACCTGCTTGGTTTTGTGGTTCAGGCGGGTCAGAGGTTTGCCACCATAACGGACATGAAGGTTGGCGACGGCAACCAGAACGCTGCTGTTGGCACTACTATTGCTATGCTTGAGCAGGGCTCTCGTGTGATGAGTGCGGTGCATAAGCGGTTGCACTATGCCATGCGTATGGAGTTCAAGATGCTGGCGCGGGTTATGTCGGAGAGCTTGCCGCAAGAGTATCCGTATTCGGTAGAGGGCGCAGAGTCGGCTATTATGGCAAGCGACTTTGACGACAAAATCGACGTAGTGCCTGTTTCTGATCCGAACATGTTTAGCCAAGCGCAGCGTATTGCTTTGGCTCAGACCAAGATGCAGTTAGCCGGTGCGGCTCCTGATATGCACAACATGTACGAAGTATACAAGGACATGTACGAGGCGTTAGGCGTGAAGGACATAGACAGGATTATGAAGCGTATTCCTGATGAGGAGCCTACACCGAAGGATCCGGCGCAGGAGAACATCGACTCAATGGACATGGTGCCGTTGCAGGCGTTTGAGGGTCAGGAACATGAAGCACATATTATGGCACATATGGTATTTGGCTCTACGCCAATGGTTGCTGGAATGCCTGCGATGGCTATGGCGCTTCAGAAGCACATCATGGAGCATGTGAAGATTGCAGCGCGGGAACGGGCGGCGGTGCAATTTATTCAGTCGCGGCAAGCGGCTGGAGGTGAGGCTGCAACTGAAGAGGAGATGTTGCAGGTGGAGGGCTTGACGGCACAGTTTGTTGCTGAAGGTATGCAGATGGTCAAGCAGATGTCTCAGCAGGTGTCGGGTCAGGGCCCGGATCCGCTAGTCAAGTTGAAGGAGCAGGAGCTTCAGATCAAGGCACAGTCGGAGCAGGCGGATGCACAGGTAGACCAAGCCAAGTTGCAGCTTGATGCACAGAACCAGCAGATGCGGTCAGAGCAGTTCCAACAGCGCTTACAGGCCCAAGAGCGCCAAACCCAAGCCCGTATTCAATCTGCAATGGAAAGGGAGTTGCTTAAACAGCGCGGGAAGTAAGGCAACGCAGGGGGCAAAATGGATCCAATTACGGCAATGGCTACCGCGTCGGCAGCCTTTACTACTATTAAGAGAGGTTTTCAAGTCGGGCGTGACGTAGAGTCAATGATGTCGGACATTGGACGCTGGATGGGTGCGCTTAGTGACCTAGACCAAGCGGCTAAAGAGGCCAAGAACCCGCCTATCTTTAAGAAGTTGTTTAATGGCACTAGTGTTGAAGAAGAAGCCATCACTGCTTTTGCTAATAAAGAAAAGGCCGCAGCACAGCGATACGAATTGCAGCAGTGGATTAGCCTGACTATGGGTAGGTCTAAGTGGGATGACCTAGTTCGTATGGAAGGTCAGATCCGAAAACGCAGACAAGAAACATTGTACAAACAACGCGAACGGCGTCAGAAGTTTGTAGAGATTGTAGTGTGGGTCGTTATGCTTGGATTAGCCACAGTAATTCTTTACGCTTTTGTTGCGTTTCTTATGTCTAAACAAGCTAACGCATCAAATATAAAAATGACAACTTGTCGTTTAGCGGCGCAAGAGGTTGTTGGTAAATCCGATCTTTTGTGTTTCTACATTGGGGCTGGTAACACACAAGAGCAATATACATCTGAAGTCTATCTAGGATGTCAGCGTCAATATCAGTGCGTTTATAATCCAAGGCCAAAGGGTGCGAGCCTTAAAGATACAATGAAAAGTATAAAGGACGCACTTGAATGACGCAGAAAAAGTTTCAAGATGACACTGAATATGCTCAGTATGACCTAGACGGGGACGGAGAGATTACTGATGAGGAGTTGGAACACGCCAAAGAAATACGCGAGACAGAGCGCGACTTGCGTAAAAGCTTGGCTCAGTTGCGGATGGCACGATACACCTTGATAGGCATGGGGTTGTTTACGGTAGCCATGTTCACTCCCTTTGTTTCTGTGGAGCGCATCGAAGCATTGAGTGAAATCAGCAATCTTTTTTACATTTCGGGTGCGGGTATTGTTGGAGCTTACATGGGCACCACTGCGTGGATGTCTCGTAAGTGATCGACACTTTCTTACTCTTAGTGTATTTAGGGACAGGGGACTTTAGAAAGTTAGAGAGCGCAGACATGTATTTTTATTCTGTTACAGAGTGTAATTATTTTGCCTCGCAAGTTTCAAAAAGGTATGGAAACTATGCGTCCTCGCAGTACATCGACGCCAAAGACAGGGTTACCTCATACTGTATCCCGCGTCGAGTAGATCCTGAAACAGTAAAGGTGTATTAATATGTTACAGGCACTTATTGGGCCTATCGCTTCGTTAGCCGGGACTTGGCTAGATGGTAAAGTGGAAAAAACTAAGGCAGAAAGCGCAACGAAAGTCGCAAAGGCCAAGGCTGAAGCGACTATTATGGAAAAAAAGGCCACGGGTGAGATCGACTGGGATCTGACTATGGCTGAAGGCAGTAAGCACAGTTGGAAAGACGAGTGGCTTACCATTTTGTTCTCAGTGCCACTTGTGTTAGCTTTTTGCGGGGAGTGGGGCAGAGACATTGTAGCGGATGGATTTACTGCACTTAATGCTATGCCCGAATACTATAGATATACGTTAGGGATAATCGTGAGCGCCTCTTTTGGAACACGTGCAGCCACTAAGTTTTTTGGAAAGAAATAACTATGAACAAAGAACAATTACGCGAAGAAATAGCCGAAGACGAGGGCTGTAAGTACGAGATTTATTTGGACCATCTTGGTCTACCCACGTTTGGAATAGGAGCTTTGATTAAAGATGGTGATCCTGAGTGTGGTCAGCCTGTCGGTACACCTGTCGATGAAGATCGTGTACGTCAACGGTTCAATTTAGACATTGCAGTAACCATAGATGATTGCAGGGTTTTGTATGACGACTTTGATGATTTGCCTGAAGAGTGTCAGCATATCATAGCTAATATGATGTTTAATATGGGACGACCAAGACTTAGCAAATTTAAGGGCATGAAGGCCGGTGTTGATGCCCGTGATTGGAACAAAGCGGCAGATGAGATGGTGGATAGCCGCTGGTATGATCAGGTAACCAACCGTGCCAAGCGTCTGGTGGCGCGTATGAAAGCATTAAACGAAGCTGAATAGCTTGTGATATCTCCAAGGTGTGTTATAAGAACACATAGGATTTAATGCGGAGTTATCGGAGTGGATGAAGTTTACTTTGCGGAAGCTGTTTTTCGCATAATAAAAGAACGGCGACAAGGCATTCAAGACTTGTTGATTTATGACAACGTCAAGAATATAGAGCAATATCGTGAGCTCATGGGTAATTTAAAAGCCCTAGATCATGTGGAACAGGAACTCAAGGGCCTGCTAGATAAACAGGAGCGCAGCAATGACTGAAGCAAAAAGCGTTGATTTAAGTGCCGTATCAGAGGGAGTCGCTAACCTCGCAGAGGCTTACAAAGAGCCTACAGATAGGGTACTAGACCCCGAATCTATCGGTGGTTCTCTTCTAGAAAGAATGCCCACTCCAACAGGATGGCGTATTCTTGTTCTTCCATACCGCGGAAAAGGCAAAACGGACGGTGGTATCTACCTTCCTGATGCGGTTGTGCAGGAACAGACGGTTTCAACACAAGTCGGGTATGTCCTCAAAGTAGGTGATTTAGCCTATCTGGACACCGAAAAATTTCCTACGGGCTCTTGGTGCGCGGAAGGTGATTGGGTGATGTTTGCGCGTTACTCAGGATCTCGCTTCAAGATAGACGGCGGAGAAGTCCGGATCCTCAACGACGACGAGGTTTTGGCAAAGATTTTGGAACCAGAAGATATTCTTCATTTCTAGGAGCAGATAATGGCTGAAGCAGAAAAACAACAAATTGAATTGGATTTGGACGACGCGCAAGAGACAGAGGTGGATCTTGAAGAGCAGACGGTTGAGGATAATGCGGTAGAGGTTAGTGACGATCAGTTTGAAAAAGCTGAAAGTAATACGCAAAAACGCATTGATCGTTTAACTAAGAAGATGCGTGAAGCAGAGCGCCGGGAAGAGGAGGCGCTTCGGTATGCACAAAATGTGAAGACTGAAGCTGAACAGCTTAAAAATCGCATGAACACTCTCGACACTAATTATGTCAATGAATATACCAATCGAGTTACCACTCAGATGGGCACGGCGGAACAAGATCTCGCTAGAGCCATTGAAATTGGTGATACGAACGGTGTTGTGGAAGCACAGCGCAAGATGACATCTTTAGCTATTGAGAACGACCGTGCCCAGCAAGCCAAAGTCCAGCAAGAGCGTTATGCTCAACAAGTGCAAGCTCAACAACAAGCTCAAGTCCAGCAGCCCATGCCGCAACAACAGCCGCGTCGCCCGGACCCCAAAGCAGAAGATTGGGCCTCAAGAAATGAATGGTTTGGGTCTGACGAAGCCATGACTTATGCCGCTTTTGGTGTGCATAAAAAGCTGGTGGAAAACGAAGGGTTTGACCCGCAGTCAGAAGACTACTATACTGAACTAGATAAGCGTATGCAGGATGAGTTTCCGCATAAGCTCAAAAACGGTGGAAGCAAACGGCCCGCTCAGACAGTTGCTTCTGTATCCCGCACAACATCTGGGCGCAGTAGTGGGAAAAAGGTTAGACTCACCCCTAGCCAAGTTGCGATAGCAAAGAAATTGGGTGTGCCGCTTGAAGAGTACGCGAAATACGTGAAGGAGTAAGTTAAATGGCTGAAGAACAGAATGAAATGTTTGAAGGTACTGTAAAACGTACTTCCCGCGCAAACCAAACTAGGGAGAAGACGGCACAGCGTAAGCCGTGGGCTCCCCCGTCTATGTTGGATGCACCACCTGCACCGGATGGTTTTAAGCATCGTTGGATCAGGGCTGAAACCCGTGGTTTTGATGATACTAAAAACATTAGCGCAAAATTGCGTGAAGGTTATGAGCTTGTTCGTAAGGATGAGTACCCAGACTTTGAGGCCCCGGTACTTGACTCAGGTAAATACGAAGGTGTGTTTGGAGTAGGGGGACTTATTCTTGCTCGCATACCAGATGAAACGGTTGCTGAAAGAAGTGCTTACTTTAATCAAAGAAGCGCGGACCAGATGCAGGCTGTGGACTCTGATATGATGCGTGAGAATGCACATTCTACTATGACGATTTCTAAAGCAGATCGTCAATCTCGTGTAACTTTCGGTGGTCCTCAGAAATGACGACTACCTCTTTGTCAAATAGGAGAGACTAATGTCAAACATCTTGACAGGTGGATATGGCCTTCGTCCTATTGGTAAAACGGGCGGTAATCCCAATAACAACGCTACAACGATGTATGAGATTGCCAACAACTACACAACTGCTATCTACAACGGCGGGATCGTATGTCCTGCCTCCACTGGAACAATTATTATCTCCGATCAGGCGATAGCTCCATTGGGTGTTTTAGGTGGTGTTGAGTACGTTGATTCCGTTTCCGGTAAGACGACACACCTCAATTACTGGCCCGGATCAAACGCGGTAAGCGTTGATACAAATCATCCCGTAAAAGCTTACGTGTATGACGACCCAATGCAGCTATATGTTGTAGCAGCCGATGGAACTAACACCAGCCGGGCAACCGCGTTGGCAGACGTTTTCATCAACTGTGACATGGCAAGTGTTAACAACGGCAGCACAAGCACTGGTAAATCAAGTGATATGCTTGATATCAGTACAGCGGCTACTACAAACACTTTGGATGTTCGTATCGTCGGCCTCTATGAGGACGAGGGTAATACGGACTATTCCGCACTCGGTCATCAGTACATCGTTCGTTTGAACGGTGCCTTCAACACAGGTACGACCATTGCGGTTGGCACCTACGCTACAACCGGTATATAGGAGGCTAGCAAATGGCTATTTCAAGAGCACAACTAGCTAAAGAGCTAGAACCCGGTCTAAATGCACTTTTTGGGCTTGAGTACGACCGTTACGAGAACGAACATGCTGAAATCTTCGCTGAAGAGTCTTCAGATCGTTCTTTTGAAGAAGAAGTGATGTTGGGTGGTTTCTCAACAGCGCCAACTAAGGAAGAAGGTTCTGCCATCTCCTTTGATGATGCTCAAGAGACATACACTGCACGGTACACACATGAGACTATCGCTTTAGCATTTTCCATTACAGAAGAAGCCATTGAAGATAATCTTTACGACCGTCTTGCATCACGCTACACCAAGGCTCTGGCCCGTTCTATGGCCCAGACCAAGCAGATTAAAGCTGCGGCTATTCTGAACAATGCGTTCAGCACAGGCGCTTCCGCAATCGGTGATGGTGCAGCACTTTGTTCTTCATCACACCCATCGTTGTCTGGCAACCAGCGCAACCTTCTTTCAACAGCCGCTGACTTGAATGAAACTTCACTTGAGCAGATGTTGATTGATATTGCTGGTTTGACTGATGAGCGTGGTCTGAAGATTGCTGTTCGTGGAATGAAGCTTATCATTCCTAAAGAACTGCAATTCATTGCAGAGCGTGTGATTAACTCAAACTTGCGTTCAGCAACGGCTGATAACGATGCAAATGCTATCAAGAATATGGGTATGCTTCCTGAAGGGGCAGTAGTTAACCATTTCTTGACGGATACAGATGCGTTCTTCATCAAGACCGATGCACCTAACGGTTTCAAATACTTTAACCGTTCTCCAATCAAGACTGCTATGGAAGGTGACTTTGACACCGGCAACATGCGGTTTAAGGCTCGTGAGCGTTACAGCTTCGGCGTATCTGATTGGCGTTCAGTTTTTGGAACACCGGGCGCAGCCTAATAACCCTCACTCCCGTAGGGTTTCAAAGGGCGGCTTCACAGCCGCCCTTTTTTGTTGTATAGTTTTTAAATCCCTGACAGCCGCATCCTGTGGCTGACATTAGCCAAGACAGGAGAATGAAATGGCTACAACTACATTCACTGGAGCGGTCCGCTCCGAAAACGGTTTTAAGGTTATCAATAAAAACTCCTCTACAGGTGCGGTGACAGAAACCTCATCCGTTGCTTCTACTGGTGTTTTTACCAATAAATACATCAAGCACGTTGGTTACGCTACTGGCGTTACAGTAAACACAACCGCAGGCGACAGCCCAACTATTGGTGAGTTTACTCAGCCAGCAAACACAATCATCACTGACATTAAGATTTTTTGTGACGTTGCTCCGATTATTGGAGAAGGTGATATTGGTTACGAAGTTGGTACATCTTCTTCTGGCGCACAAATTGTTGCGGCTCAGACAGACGAAATACTGGATGCTGGTACAACCGTTGTTGTACACAACGTAACGGTGACTGCATTAGTTCTTCAGACGCAGGATGGCACAACAGCCCCAGCTTCCGTTCAGTACACAGACACCGCAAGAACTATTTTCTGCAACATCACTAATACAGTTGATGCCACAACAGCAGGATCGTTCACGTTCATCATTGAGTACGTTCAAATTGCGTAATTGATTTCATAGAAAGGGGGTTCTGCTCCCTTTCCTTTTAAAGGAGTTTTAAATGGCTGATGCAGTAACATCACAAACTCTGATTGACGGCCCTAAACATGCTGTTATGAAGTTTACCAATGTCTCTGACGGAACCGGCGAATCCACTGTAAAGAAGGTAGATGTATCGGCTCTATCCAGTAGTTTAGACGGTGTTGCATGTAGTGAAGTCGTCATAGAACGTATTTGGTGGCAGTGTAACGGGATGAAAGTTCAAATCCTGTTTGACGCTACCTCTAACGCTTTCTGTATTGAGTTAGGTGAGAACCAAAGTGGTCATCACGATTATAACTCTTTTGGCGGTTTAACTAATAATTCGGGCGACGGTAAGACGGGAGATGTTTTATTTACAACTGTCGGTCACACTTCTGCGGACACTTATACGATCCTGTTATACATGCGTAAGAAGTATGCGTAAGGAGTAATTAGATGGCCCCTCGTAAAGCTACGATGCCAAAACGTAACAAGAAAAATTTCCGCCCTACAAAATCTGGGGCGGGAATGACCGAAGCTGGGGTAAAAGCATATAGACGTAAAAATCCCGGAAGTAAGTTAAAAACGGCTGTTACTGGTAAAGTTAAGCCGGGTAGTGCCGCCGCAAAACGTCGTAAGTCTTATTGCGCTCGTTCTGAAGGTCAAATGAAAAAGTTCCCTAAAGCGGCTAAAGATCCTAATAGTCGTTTGCGTCAAGCTAGGAAGCGTTGGAAATGCCGGTAAAGAAAGAAACAATTACAGCGGCCAAGGTGATGGCAGAGTTAGCCAAACATGAGGCGGAGTGTAATCTTCGATACAAGCGTATTGAAGAGCTTCTTGACGACCAGAAGTCAAACATGACAAAGTTAGATCAGAGGCTTTGGTGGATTGTTGGTTTAGTTATTATTGCTCCATTTTTGCAGAGGTTACTATGACAAGTGCAGTAAATTTAGGCGCAGGAAAGTGCCCAACTCGTAAAAGTAGCGTTGTTCGCATGAAAAAAGGCGGAAAGGTGAAGAGTGGTGGCAAGATCTGTCCGAAAGGAAAGGCATGGGCTAAACGGACGTTTGATACATACCCGTCAGCCTATGCAAACATGGCCGCGTCAAAATACTGTAAAGACCCCAACTACGCTAAGAAATCAAAAGGTAAATAACTATGGTTTCCAAACAAAACAGAGCAAAAGTTAAAAAAGTTGTTAGAGGTCTTAATAAGGCTTCTAAGTTACATGCTGGTCAAGCTAAAACCCTTAAAGGAATGTTAAAGGGTAAGAAGAAAAAGGCTACGTAATGGGTCAGCTTAAAGAATGGGTGAAACAGGACTGGGTTAGGATTGGATCAGATGGCTCTATCAAAGGTAAATGTGGTACTTCAAAAGATAAGAGTAACCCTGATCGTTGCTTGCCTAGAGCTAAAGCTAACAGCCTATCGAAAAGCGAACGAGCTACAACGGCTCGTAAAAAGAAGCGGGCAGGATCTAAAGGGAAGACTACAGTCGCTAATACAAAAGCTGCAAAGGTAACAGGTTTAAAGAATGGTGGGGCTGTAACAAAGCCTAAACGTCCGTTTAACGGTGAATCTGTTCCGGGAACGGTTGTAGCACGGGGTTGTGGTGCCGTTATGTCAAATCGTAGGAAAAGAACCAGTGGTTCTGTAAGTTAAACATAGGAGAGTAAAATGGCAAAAGAATTTATGACTATGGAAGAATATTCAGCCTCTCTAGTTGGTGGCGGAATGAAATCTAAAGGCATGGCTAAAGGCGGTGCAGTCGGCATGAAAAAGAAGGGCTACGCCAAAGGCGGTAAGGTCCAGAAAATGGCCGGTGGCGGCATGATGATGAAGAAAAAAGGCTATGCTAAAGGCGGCATGGTTGGCATGAAGAAAAAGGGCATGGCAAAAGGCGGCAAGGTAAAGTAATTTGCCCTATCTTCAAAGTAATATTCCGCACTTTAAATGTTGGGTGCGAAGAGAGTATACGTGCAATCATTCTAACTATCATGGTGAGTTTTTACACGGCATGGCTATTGCGGTCACGACCATGCCAAGCCGTTGTTTAAGCTTTCAAATGATTTTTACCGGATGCGAGACGGATGGCACGGATGACCCTAACGTACATGGCGGTGCTATGTGGGCTCGTATGCCAATTACAGCCCTTGTTGGAGACACTCCTTTTGAGCAGTGGCCGGAGCCTATGCCGGTTCACTTGGCTCAACCGTGGGACTGCATGTCTCACACTCATGCCGTTTATCGCATGGACCGAGCGCACCCTTGTCCTTGGTTAGCTAAAGTGGGGTCAGACTTTTTCCCCGCTAAGTATTATTTTACTGTGGATTACACAGAAAGCGAAATAGCGGATGATCCGGCGCAGCATAAACAAAGCCATGTTTTAGAGCTTTTGGACGCTGGAGAGTATACTGGAAACATCGTTGCATTGCCAAATAACCGTGTTCGTGTTACACATCCAGCATGGTTTGAAACAGGGCAAGGCGCTCCTGACTTCTTGCCATCACAGCATATACACTATTCAAAATCCGATTTAGACTATACAATGGATGTAAATCAGATTTTTAATAACTTGTACGCGAAAGATGAATGATGGCTGTTTCTGGAAGCGTGAATTTTGAGTTAGACGTAGCTGAATACGTTGAAGAAGCTTTTGAGCGTTGCGGCTTAGAGGTTAGAACAGGCTACGATTTAACAACAGCTAAACGATCTCTTAATCTCATGCTTGCCGAATGGGCTAACCGCGGGTTAAACCAGTGGACTATCGCGCAAAGAACTCAAGCTCTTACTTCCGGAACAAGAACTTACGCTTTGTCCGCAGATATAATTGATATATTAAGTGCTGTTGTAACAAGAAGCAGCACGGATTTTTCTTTGACTCGCGTCAGTCGAGATGATGATTTAAATATTCCAAACAAAGCTACGACAGGTCGTCCTACTCAATTCTTTTTGGACAGGCAAGTAACTCCTAGTTTACGGATATGGCCTACTCCTGATAACAGCACCGACGTTATTGTATATAATGCTTTGACGCGGATTGATGACGGCGATACTGCAATTAACACGATGGACGTACCTTTTCGATTTTATCCGTGTTTAGCTGCGGGACTGGCTTATTACATATCTTTGAAAAGAGCCCCAAATCGTACTCAGATGCTAAAAGCGATATATGAAGAAGAGTTTGAAAGAGCTATGGGGGAAGACCGTGACCGATCCAGCTTCACTGTTACTCCAGAATATTCTTATTTTAGGACAAACTGATGGCTCGGTATGCAACAGGAAAAAATGCAAAATCCATATCTGACCGTTCTGGTTTAGAGTATCGGTATAAAGACATGCGTAAAGAGTGGAATGGTTTGTTAGTTGGCAAGGATGAGTTTGAAAGAAAACATCCACAACTTGGTCCTTTTCGTAAAGTATACGATCCTCAGACTTTAAAAGATCCTAGACCAAGCACTAATAATATTTTTAATACAAAAGTTACTTTTCCCGTGTTTAATCTAACAACTGTGCAATATGAAGACCGTGTTCCACAAGCAGAAGGGCAGGTAGGCACTGTTACGGTGAGCATAACATGAGCTATACATACACAGAATTAAAGACGGCTGTAAAAGATTACACAGACAACCAAGAAGCAACATTTGTTTCTCACTTAGATACGTTTATTCGGTCCGCTGAAGAACGCATCTTTAAAAGTGTTGATCTAGAGTTTTTTAGAAAAAATGCGTCGGGAACGATGACTTCTGGAAACCAGTTCATGGCTACTCCAGATGATTATTTGGCTTCTTTTAGTTTATCCATAGTAAACTCTAGCTCTAAAGAATTTTTGTTACAAAAAGATGTTAATTTTGTGCAGGAATATAACCCTAACTCGGCAACTACGGGAGTGCCGAAGTATTACGCTATGTATGATGTAAACAATTTTATAATTTCGCCTACGCCAAACGCTGCGTTTGACACGGAAATTCATTATTACTACAGGCCGGTTAGTTTAACAAAAAGTAAGGTTAATTTAACCGTAAGCAGCGTTTCAGGAACCTTTGCAGCTAGTGAGACTATAACGGGTGGAACTAGCGGCGAAAGCACAACAATTAATTCCATTACATCTACCACGGTATTTGTAATAACTCTTCCTACGGGAGATTTTACTGTTGGGGAAACAGTTACAGGGGGCACAAGCGGGGCTACCGGGACCGTTGTATCAACCTCTGCTGATACAACATTAACTTGGTTAAGTGAGAACGCACCTAATGCTCTTTTGTATGGAAGTCTGATAGAAGCGTACACCTTTATGAAAGGTGAAGCTGACGTTATGAAGATGTACAGCGAACGATTTATAGAGTCTTTAGTTAGGTTGAAAGACTTAGCCGAGTCCCGTGAAAATGATGACTCAAACAGGCAGGGGCTACCAAGAAGGGCCCGTTCGTGAAAATTGCTATTGTTGGACTAGGAGGCAGTTACGCTGACTACATTTCTGCGCGAGTTGCTTCTCAAGAATTTGATGAAATATGGGGCATAAATTGTATCGGCGGTATTATTCACGTAGATCGCACTTTTATGATGGACCCTGTGACAAGGTTTTTAGACACAGAGAATGCAGGATCTCAAACGGGGATAGCTAGAGAGTTTTTAGCTAAAAACACTGCCCCCATCTATTCTTGCGTAGAGCACCCCGATTTTCCCGCTATAGAACTGTATCCACTAGAAAAAATCGCTAAAGCCACTGGTCTGTGTTATTTTAACAACACGGTAGCTTACGCTATGGCTTACGCTGTTTGGAAAAAAGTAGAGAAGGTATGTCTTTTTGGCATAGACTTTACCTACAAAAACGTAAACATGGCGGAGTCTGGAAGAGCTTGCGTAGAATTTTGGTGTGCTACAGCTATTTCAAAAGGTATAAAAATAGAAGTAGCTCACCGATCCGGCTTAATGGATACTAATGTACCAGATAATGAAAAGCTATACGGCTACCATAGATTAGATGACCCGTTAGTTCAAACTATTGAAAACGGTAGTCTTTTGATAACAAAACAGTCCAAGATTCAACCGCCAGAGCCCGTAGAATCCGACCCTGTTATTTTTGGGAGACATGATAATGTTTGATTTAGGTTCAGGAAGTGTGGGAGCAGTTAATATAATGACCTCCGAAAATGGGGGTTTATCTAACGATCAAATAGCGGAAATGTTAGCTAACAAGCTTATTTATATTTCTGACGATGCTCCAGAACCCATACGTTTACAAGCTGAAGCCTTTAGGGATAGGGTAAGAAATCTAGCACAATACTATATAGAGTTGGCTAGAAAGGAAGAACGTGCTAGTATTTGCGCCAAGGTCCGTGAAGCTGGGCAAACGGAATTAGCAAACGCTATTGGGAGACTGTAATGGCAATCGCACAAGCAATGTGTACAGCATTTAAGCAAGAGTTAATGCTAGGAACACACAATTTCGCAACAAATGGTAACGCTTTTAAATTGGCTTTGTATGCAGAGGGTAGCGGCGGTAAGTCTAGCACTACAGCAACTCTTGGTGCGGCGACCACTGCTTTTGTAACAACAGGAGAAGTTGCTTCAAGCGGTACATATGCTACCGGGGGTGGCGCACTTACAAAAGTTGCTCCTACCACTTCTGGGACAACAGCTTTAACTGATTTTGCGGATATTAGTTTTACGACAGCTACGATTACTGCAATGGGTGCATTAATTTATAATGACACTAATAGTAATAAAGCGGTGGCTGTACTAGATTTTAGTTCTAACAAAACATCTACTTCAGGAACTTTTACAATTCAGTTCCCTACAGCGGATGCGAGTAACGCCATCATTAGGATTGCATAACGGAGTTTAACCGTGTCAATTGTATCAGGTTGGGGACGAGGCAGTTGGGGTTCCGGAGCTTGGAACCAAGCTGGTGCAGTAGAAGTCACTGGTGTAGTTGGCACAGGCGCAGTTGGTAATGTAACCGTTGAAGCTTCGGCTGTTTTTGCAGTAACTGGAGTTTCAGGAACTAGCGCAGTAGGAAATGAAAGCGTAACGGCTGGAGCAACTTTTGCAGTAACTGGAGTTGCGGGAACTAGCGCAGTAGGAAATTTAAGTGTAACGGCTGGAGCAACTGTTGCAGTAACAGGGGTAGTCGGCACAAGCGCAGTAGGAAATTTAAGTGTAACGGGTGAAGCAATTTTTGCTATAACCGGTGTAACTGGAACTGGCGCAGTAGGAACTGTAAGTGTAGCAGAGGGCGTAGGAGTATTCCCAGTAGGAGTGGTTGGCACAGGCGCAGTAGGAGAAGAGGTTATTTACAGGGAAATTATCCCGTCACAAACACCAAACTGGTCAGGTGTAACAGTTTCACAAACACCAAACTGGACTGATATAGCAGCGTAAGGACAAGAAAATGGCAAGCACCTATGTAAATGATTTACGACTTAATGAATTAGGTACTGGTGATGGCTCCGGTACTTGGGGAACAACAACTAATACAAATCTTGAGCTTATAGCTGAAGGTCTTAGTTTTGGCACAGAAGGTATAACAACTAACGCTAATACGCATACATCAACGGTTGCTGATGGAAGCACAGATCCAGCTAGATCAATGTTTATAAAATATACAGGTACTTTGGATTCTGCTTGTACAATTACTATTGCTCCAAATACCATAAGTAGAGTTCATTTTATTGAAAATGGTACATCAGGCTCACAAAATATAATTATTAAACAGGGTTCTGGGGCAACAATTACCATTCCTCCCGGAGATGTTAAAGCTGTTTATCTTGATGGCGCAGGATCTGGCGCGGCGGTTGTTGATGCTTTTGCTTCTCTGTCCGTTGTAGATCTTAAAGTTCAAGATGATTTAACCGTCACTGATGCTATTACTGCATCCGGTGTGATAACAGGTTCAACCCTTGAGGCAACTGGCGACACCTCTGCTGGTGACAATGCGGCTATTGGCTACACTAGCGCAGAAGGTCTTATCCTTACAGGGCAAGGCTCAACAAATGATGTTACGATAAAGAATGATGCGGATGCGGATGTTCTTGAAATACCTACAGGCACTACAAACGTAACGATTGCAGGTAACTTGGGCGTTGGCGGTACGGTTACTGGAACAGGCACTTCTGTATTTGCATCACTGGATATCAGCGGTGACATAGACGTAGATGGCACAACTGATTTAGACACTACGAATGTCGTAGGCGCATTCACGGTTACTGGTGATGTGACACTAAACGATGGTTCGCCTAACCTTCGCTTGAAAGACACGGATACAAATAGATTTGTAGATTTACTGTATGGTACTAGGGTTGCAACAATAAGAAATACAATGGCTGCTGGTGAAGACATAGATACCGTTGAGCCATCTATGGTGTTTAGCTTTAAGGATGATGGCGAAACCAGAACTGCTGTAACCATAGACCACGATGCTAATACTATTTTTAGTGGTGACATAAGAAAAAGTACAGCAGGTACAAGCAACTTTGCAGCAGGAGTCAATGCAGGTAACTCTATTCAAAGTGGCGGCAATAACAATGTGCTAGTTGGGGATGAAGCAGGAACTGCAATTACTACTGGAGAGTATAACACTGCTGTTGGAACTAATGCTTTAGATGCAGCTACCACTCCAGATTACAATACAGCCGTGGGATATGATTCCATGACTAATAATACCACTGGCGCAACTAATACAGGAGTCGGCGCACACAGTTTAAAAGCTAATACTGAAGGCAATAATAACGTGGCTGTTGGTTTTGGTTCTTTAGATGTAAATACAACAGGCAGTGATAACATAGCCATTGGATATGATGCTGGGGGAGCCTCTACTACAGGCCACTCTAATGTAGCCATCGGTAGAGATGCTCTGTTAACTGAAGATACAGGCAGAAAAAATGTAGCAATCGGTTATCAGGCACTTAGGGTACAAAACTCTGATGCAGATAATCTTAATACGGCTGTCGGGTATCAAGCTGGTGTAGCCATAACTACAGGCGGAGAAAATGTTGCAGTCGGCGCACTTTCTCTTGATGCAAACACGACAGGCTCAAACAACGTAGCCGTTGGAAGAAATGCTCTAAGCACAAACACCACTGCGTCTAACAATACGGCAGTCGGTGACAGTGCTTTGTTTTCAAACACGACAGGAGCAGGAAATACGGCGGTAGGAGAGGGTGCATTAATTGCAAATACTACTGGTGCATCTAACGTAGGAATTGGTGATAATGCTTTTGCGGCAAACACCACTTCTCCAAATAGTGTAGGAGTTGGAACTAACGCACTAGCGGCAAACACTACTGGTGGAGATGTAGGTGAACATACAGCAGTTGGACATAATGCTCTTGCTTTAAATACAACAGGCTACAGGAATACTGCCGTTGGTGCGTATTCTATGGATTCAAATACTACTGCCAATAACAATACCGCATTGGGCTGGGGTACTCTTGGTCTAAATACAACAGGCACAAACAACGTAGCTATTGGAGCTAATGCTCTTGCGGCAAATACTACAGCGTCAGGCAACATAGCAATAGGCTTAAACGCAGGGGATGCAATAACGACTTCACCAGCCAACACTCTTGTTGGTCACAATGCTGGCTCCGCTATTTCCACTGGCAATGGTGAGAATGTTTGTATTGGAAATAATGCTGGTGCGGTTATGACTACAGGCCAGCAAAATGTATTTATTGGTGACAACGCGGCGGCTGGTGCGGCTGTCACAGGTACTAACAATACTGCTATAGGTGACAATGCTGGACACACCCTTACTAGCGGAGCCAACAATGCATATGTTGGTGGGTTGTCTGGAGATGCTACAACAACAGGGTATCAAAACGTGGCAGTCGGAAGTACGGCACTAACTGCAAACACGACTGGCTTTAGTAATGTGGCTGTTGGATTTGGAGCAATGGGGGTACATACTACTGGCTTTAATAACACTGCTGCTGGAAAAGGTGCGCTTTCAAATTGCACGACAGGTGATAACAACACTGCTATAGGCGAGGTTTCTGGTGCTGATGCTGTTCACAATGTGACTACCGGAGACAACGCAATTATTGTTGGAAACAACTCCAGTGCAAATGCTTATATTAAGATTGATTGGACTGTAACATCTGACCAAAGAGACAAAACACAAATAACTGATTGTCCACATGGTTTATCTTTCCTTATGGATTTACAACCACGTTCTTTTTATTTTCGCAAACAAAGAGATTCTGATTTAACGTCTGGACCTAAAAGATATGGTTTTCTAGCCCAAGAAGTTATTGCTTTGGAAGGCAGTGACCCTGTAATTATTGATAATGAAGACACAGAAAACCTTAAATATAAAGGTGAAAGTTTAGTTCCTATTCTGGTAAATGCCGTTCAGGAATTAAAAACACAACTTGATGCTGCAATGGCACGTATTACAGAACTGGAAGGATAATAAAATGGCACGAACAACAAAAGAAAAAGCACAAGACTACACAGCAATGGGTCACAGCGTTGACCTAATTACTGACATTATTGCTGGCAATGCAATGGCAGATAAAGAAGCGTCTGACCGCCAGTCTTGTGTAGACAGAAATGTAGAACACTTGGAACTGATGAAAGCCAAGACTGATTGGGGTAGTGAAGATATGACTGCTACAACTAACGCGATTACAGCGGGTAAAGGCTACACAGCTTAACAGTAAATGGGCAATGTTAGTTAATGAGCATGACACAAAAGCAAACTATAGAACCTGCACTGAAGGTACAGATGGAACTTGACGCCCACGAAAAAGAATGTGCTATGTTCCGCGAGTTGGTACACGGTAAACTGGATGGGCTGGATAAGCGCATGTGGCGTCTGGAAGCAATGATAATGGGTAGCACAGTAATGGTAGTGGCTATGGTCGTTACAGTATTTATGGGAATGAACTAACATGGCAGCAATAAGAACAGACGCAGAACTCCAAGTAGAAATGGGGGCATTGGCTGGGGGTGCTACGACAGCCCTACCCGAAGTTCAGCCTGTTTTGCAAACTGTCGGTACGGGTGACCTGATGCCAGCTACAAGTGGGCAGGTCGGCACCTCTCCTGTTGCAGTAACCCAAGCCGCATCAGAAACAGGTCTTGCACCCCTTGCTCCCGTGGCTCCCGCTGCAGACGTGGGACAGGTTGCCGGGATTTCTCAAGTCACATCTGGTGTAGAAGCATTGGGTGGCGCACAAGCTGCACAGCTAACTCCCGCATCAGATTACGTAGACATGACGGGTGTAGAGGGTACGGTATCTGCAGGGTCTATGGCTACTGCAGCAACAGAAACTCTCGACCCCAAAGCCACAGTACAATACCAGTTGGGTGAACTGATGTCTAGCCTAGAGTCTGGCTCACCTATGCCAGCGTGGGCAGCACCACAGGTTCGCAAAGTCAGTGCTGTTATGCAAGCCCGTGGTCTTGGTGCATCGTCGATGGCGGCTGCGGCAATCACACAGGCCCTGATGGAATCTGGCGTACAGATTGCTGCCGCAGATGCAAACAAGTATTCAGCTATCCAGCTACAAAATCTGGGCAACAAGCAACAAGCAGCCCTTCAAAATGCAGCCACAGTTGCGGCAATGGACAAGGCCAACCTATCTGCACGTCTTCAAGGAGCAGTCACAGAAGCACAGTCCCTGCTGTCTGTTGACCTGAAGAACCTAGACAACAAACAAAAGAGTGACACGCTCACATACAGTGCCTTGACTCAAGGATTGTTCAAAGATGGCGCAGAAGAAAATGCCCGCCAACAGTTCAACGCCAAGAACGAATTGCAGGTGGACGAGTTCTTTGCCGAATTGAGTTCG
>Ga0209337_1001158_pt1 | contig 20359 bp, 5 predicted proteins | sample LinPmetageLP53_FD_184044 | JGI IMG/M metagenome (GOLD analysis project Ga0209337, IMG submission 184044) | Marine viral communities from the Pacific Ocean - LP-53 (SPAdes) (version 2) | ecosystem: Environmental > Aquatic > Marine > Oceanic | place: Pacific Ocean | collected 2010-02-08 | reverse complement strand
AAAATGCGGAAAAAAGAAAAAGTTAAACTCGCGAGGGGCTTATTCTGAAATATCAGACCCAAATCGTAAAAAGATATCTAAAGAAATTGAAGCTGCAATGGAAGATGCTTCTTTCCCTGCTGATACAGGGTTATTTTTAACTAAAGATTATGAAGACCTTCCGATATATGGACCCGTAGCACACGCTGAAAAGGTTATATTTCGTAAAAAAGTCCAAAAGGGAGGGGTCGGAGCAAGAATAGTCCTAACTAAGGATAACTACGGTCACCGCGCAACAGGTCTCGGTGGCATTGGGGGAACCATGTGTGAAGCGGTTGATATCGTTGCTGGCTCTCTAAGTGCCGAAAAAGCTGAAAGAAATGGAAATTGTAAGAGTCGTGCCAACTTTATAACTGATGGCGCTCGGATTTACTTGACAGAAAGGGGAGATATTCAACATTATTTTGCTTTAGGTAGCGCCTCAGACGCTGTTTCTGTTTCATCGGCGTTAAAATCAGGAATCGGAATAAAAGCCGATCATACTTTAATTATAGGAAGGGAGCGTGTACGTATCGTAGCCGGCCTTTGTAAAGCTGAAGGAGGCGAGAGACTAGTTAACCAAAATGAAAATGTAACACCTAGGATTGAATTGGCAGCTAGTAACGACGAGAAAGCACAACCAGCAGTTTTGGGAGATAATCTTGTAAAATATTTAGAAAAAATGGCAGAAAGAGTTGACAAATTAACAATGAAGTGTCAATCTCTTGAAGAAAAAATATTAAGATATAGAACGGCCCTTGCGCTACATGTTCATTCCGGAGCAGGGATAGGATATATCCAAACTTTTCCAGACCCCGTGTTAGTATCAAATGCAATGCAAAATGTTGGAACCTTTTTCAACACTACCAGAGAAAATATTATCGATACTTATAACAATTACATTGAAGATATGATGGTGTTTGGTGTAGCTGATGATATGGTTGGCGCACCAAACGACTCTAAACTTAGAAGTTCTACTGTATTTATAGGAAATTAAACATGGCTGAAATAGATTTTACTAAATATCAACAAAATGTATGTGAGGATCCACCAGAAGCACCTCCAATTAAAGAGGTATGTTCTCCCTGCGAGCCTAATCCAAATTTTATAGAACCCGATTGGACTAAGTTAGTAGGAGAACCATACCTTAATCAAAAGACTTGCGAGTATATGATATGTGTAACCTTAAATAAAAAAGGAGATAGTGCTAAATTAGGTGGAATTAGTGGAAACTCATCGGTCTTGAATTTTAGAGATTATCCACCAGGCCCAAAAAGATCTCGATTACTAAGGTCTTATGTACAACCAGCCCTCGTATTAATGCTTCAAAGATATGGAAAATTAGTAGCAGACCAAATTCTTTGCGCCCATTTTAATGGTCCGACCCTGCAGGGGTTATCCCCGAATGAACTTTTAGAGAGTTATGACGGATATTCAGATGTTTATGAACTTTTAAAAGATGATCCTGTAGAAAATATAAAAGATGCCGTCGAGAATTATATTAGCGGACCAAAGAACCCAGCAGTTAAGCCATGTAAAACATACGACCCACCCGTCTTTGATAATGTCATACCTACCCCCGGTGAACCTTTTAGTATAACAGAAGCAATTATTGAGATAATGTCAACGGCCCCTCAGGTGACTAATCCATATGCATTAGAAATATATGGGTACCCTAAGGATTTTTATATAGAATCCGGCGGACCATTGAAGGTCTTGGTAGCAATCCCGGCTTTTATATTTGAGGCTGTCCCCGATACGCCTTCTAAGAAAGATTTAGAAGAGCAGGCAATAAAAATAAAGGACGAGGTGGAAATAGACATCTCCAGCTTTTTTGGTCAAGTGACAAGATTGTCTACGACCTTATTAGTTTATGGAAAATATCAATCTCATTTTTATCAAAGTCAAGATGGTTTTATAGTTTTTAAGACCCCCGGGGTGTGCTCGATAGAAGGTTCAACCAACCAAGAGGATTGTGAAGCTGCCGGGGGACAGTGGACTAAAGAAAAATCACGAGACTTTTATGCATCGCAGTATTCAAAAAAAGTATTAGAATTCTACAATAAATTAAAAGAAGTTGGAAAGGACAACAAGTATAATTTAAGATCGCAAACCCCGAGTGTTATAAGGGCAAACGCGGAAAAACTTAAGATAAAGTTTGATACATCTGACCCTGCTAACCCTTATAAAATAATGGAAATAAGAGCTAAAGCTCACGGATGTCCATACACTACTTTTACAAAATCACTAGATAAGTTAGAAATATACAATAAAGACCCTACTCTTTTAAACTATTTCGCGAAAATTATAGAAATAGATACCGCTTTAAATGCAAAAAAGTCTTATCCATGGATGGATTTTTTAATAAAATTTACTTTTCCTCTATTATCTGTGTCTTATGGTAATTTAAATATAGATGCCATTGAGGAAACTGCCGGCTCGTGTGTAGCTGAAAATGCATTAAGTTTCGGAGTAGACCTTAAAGACTATATTTTAGATGAAGTTTTATCATTAATGGAAGTATTCCAATTTACCTATAGTTCCCATGGGTGCACTGATTTGGAAGATAAGACTCATGAACCAGAAGAGGCAGAATGGCAAAAAAAGAAAAGCCCCACTGGCCGACAAGCAAAAAAAGAAGTAAAATCAAATCAAGAAGCTGAAATACAACAACAGTTAGAGTCATATACTAATTCTATTCTTCAGTACGAACAACAAAAAAGCATTTATGAAAAAGAACTTAAAGATCTTAAATCTGGTAATATGGAAAATGTGGAGCAATCGCGATATATATCACTTGAACAAAGCGCAGAATTAAAAGAACAAGACTATAACAGAAAAATTGATTCAATGAAATCCATGATTAAGAAGTTGGAGAAGAAAAAGAAAGAGGAATATAAAAAGATAAATAAATTGTCGCGCAAGGACAATAGAAAAGAAGCCCTCGCTGCACGAAAAAGTGCCACCGCCGCCCGAATGGAAGAAGATCACCCTTATGTTTTAAAAGCCAGGGAACTGGCAATGGAAAAAATCGCTACCCAAGATAATCTTTTAACTACTCTTTATAATTTTGATGATTATCAAGAGCAAGGACTAGCCGGGATCAAAGGAAAGGATCTTTCTTCTGATGATACTTTCAAAAAGCTTTTCAAGAGGATGTCTTTATGTAACACTCGATCATTGACTATTCAAGGTATGAGGTGTTTGTTTAGTGGAGTAACAGAAGAAAATGCATTAACAAAAATTATTAAGGTTACATTATCTGCCATGGACGTAGATGTCTTTGGTATTTTTGTCAAGAATTTACCTCCGGAGATACAAGTTGAATTAAAGCAAAAGCTAGAAAAAGAATTTGCAAATTTGCCTCTTCCTTGGGAAGAGGGATATGATCCCGGTGCGTTAGGTCGGCAAAACCCTTATACCTTGGCTTTGAAAACCCCCTCTGAACGTTTAGAAGATAAAGCAGACAGAACAGAGAGAAGAGCCCAAAGAGCCTCCGACAAATTAAAGAAGCATCGAAACGATCCAAAATCACCACACCACCGTTTAGCGGTGGAATATGAGTGGATAATGGATACGGACTTGCCGCCGGTCGAACAAAAGATTGAGCAATTTGAAGCAGCAATTCAAGAAAATAAAGAACAACAAGAATTTTTATTAGATATGTTCGGAGAGGCAGAGGAAGTCCTCCCGGGCACGCAAGGATTGGCTCCGATTCCCCTAGATCCTCAAGCAGAAATATTGTATAAAAATTTGCAAAAAGATATTAATGTGGGAGTGGAAGAACTAGAAATTCTCCAAGAAGAAAAAGACAAATTAGATAAGAGACTTAAAAGGATAGAAGATCAGTTTCAAAAAGACGTAGATAAAGAAGCTGATTTATTGGGCAAAGAATTCGATTTGCTGGAGGAGTTAAGTTCCTTAACAGATGAAGAGAAAGTGCAAGCAGCCGAAAGCTTAACAAAACAATCTCGTATAGAGATGGATGGAGATCCCGATAACCTTGGTTCACCAGGAACTTACGGAACAGCATTGGGAAATGCTCAAGAGTTAATTATGGAAGCATATATTGATATGTTAATGGATGCGATGGAGATTGACAAGATTTATGCTATCTTAGATAGATTCCCAGGGTCTGAAGTAGTTGGAGCAGTTCTGAGGGATCTAGGGTGCTCGACTCAGGGCATGTTTAATCCTCCCATAAAAAGTTTTTTGTCAACTATGGCGCTAGATACGTGTGGTGGTCCCTCGGGTGGATTTACTCTCCCAAGTATTGATAAAATTCCAAACTTTAGTGTTGGTGGTCTTTTGTTACCTCGTTTAAAAAAGCTCTTTATAGACAAGTTAGAAGCAGTTATAATAGAAGTAATGAAAAGGCTTATTTTAAAAGTTTTGGAAACTATTGATATTTCCCTTTGTCAGGCTATTAATGCCGCAGGTAATTCAGTAGCAAATATCTTTTCCCCAGACGGCCTAGATGATGCTATGAAAGAAGCCTTTTGTCCGGACGGCGACGAGGATGATTTAAAGAATACAAAAGATAATCTTTTTAATGCCTCTGGTCTCGCAGATAATATGGATGATTCCTCCTTTGATTGCTTATATAAAGTATTAAATTCTATTCTGTCAAAAAATGATTACATTAACTTATTCACTAATACACCATCTAATATGGACCCTGAGACCTTAAGAAAAATAGCAGAAGCAGTGAAAGCCTTTTGTCCTGAGTTTGCAGATGTCTTTGGGACTCCCGATCAAATTGCTGACATCTTTGGCAAAATGAATAAATATATCCCGCCAGACTTAAGAGATTTTCTAAATAATGAAGCGAATACTACACCTGATGGTCCTTTATATGATGCTATTTGTTTAACACAAGAACAGTTTGATCAATGGAATGAGGATAGAAAGAATTTATTAACAGCCGAAGGTCTCGACAGACCAACCGCACAAGATATGATAGATAAGGCAAATAAGCGCGTCCTTGACGATCTAGGTACTTTAGCAGATATCCTAGCCAAGGGCCCTGATGGGATGGTTAAAGATGCTGTCGGGGCATTGATGAACCCAACAGACCCTACTTGTGCTGCTGATAAAGGCTTGATGGTCTTTGAAGATCAAGCTGAAGCCGACGATAAAAGTGAAATGCTCAAAGGATTTTTCGAAATGCTCGAGAAACTATTTTATAGAGATTTAATTGGTCGCCCTCGATCTTTATTAAACAATATATTAAGGGACTCTAATAATGTTCGACTTGGTTCACATGAATTATATGTCAATTATCCATATCTTTTCCCGAATTATGTAAATTCAGATGCTGATTGGGATTTCCGAAAAGAGAATGGAAGCAAATTGTATACTTGGGCGATGGAAAAAAAGAGAATGAAAGGTATGTTTCCGGAAACAGTAGGCCTGTGGCTAAAGAAAGAACTAGACAAACAAACTTTTACATATAAATCATCAGCCGGCCCTGACGAGCCGGTTATTGTAATGGAATATGCTGATAACGGCGGAGGCGAAGGCGACCCTGAATATAAATTTGAGTTAAATTATTATGTAGAAAGAGAACCAAAATCTTTAATAGAAGTTGCTGTAGATGAAACTTTTCTAAGCACACTGACTCGTCGACAAAAAAAGAAGTTGGGGCTGGAGGATCTCTCTTTGGATGAAGTAGTAATAGAAGGAGAGGAGATACAAGCAGAAAATTTTGTAAATATAGAAGATTATGAAACATTTAATTATAATAACTATAAACAAAATTTTTCATATCAATCTAGAATCTTCAAATCTTTTTTGGAAAATAAAGTCAGTGGCCCCATAAATGATAATAACACATTAAAAACGAAGTACGGTGAAATAAATTCTATTATATTAAATTTTGCAAGGGATGCCGTTACTCGAACACCCGATAATCAGATACCTACTGGATTTAAATTTGGATATGATATACAGAGTGCGATTACTTTTCCTGATCTTCTTTATGTCGATCCAGATGCAAACCCGGATGATCCCTCAACGTGGAAATATACTTATGATAATGAAGATGCTGTATTAGGGAAAAGTGCAACAGAAAACCCTAGGGTTCATTTTTTAGATCCCGCAATTCATGGTGGGAGTTATAAATTTCCTTTTAAGTTTATTGAACCAGCAACTTACAATGGATGGCTTGGGATGATAAGAACCTTTATTCCGGAAGTAAAAGAGTGTGATGATAAAGATACTGGATTCCTAGAGGTGAGTTCGATTTCAAAAAGAGCTAAAGACGTTGAAAACAATTTGCCTTTTGATGAAAGGTTGTCCTATGCCCTTACATGTCGCTTAGAAGCTCCATATGACAAAATAGCCGCCCCGGCAACACATGGTATTATGGAGGGGGTTGTGATCTCAACAACAAAAGTTTATGCAACAGAGTTTATTTTAAGAACAATGCCTGTTTTTAGTAGTGTGGAATTCTCTGAATTAAATATTGATAATACATTGCTGGCTGTTTTAATGAAAGAAATACAAAAGGGATTGATGAATGAAACCACAAGGTGGAATATTGTTCAGGGATATACTTATTATTTGCTTTTTCTAGAACAAGCAGTACAAACAGTGCAGCGACAAATAAAAGATGGACTGATGGAGAAAACCCCGGAGATTAAAAAAGCCATGCAAAGAATTGATAAGGCACAAAAAGCCTATGATCCTTTTAATCCTCAGAATTTTTTAGAAGGTGCTGCAATAATTGCATTTGGTACTGAAGCATTTGATGAAAGCGGAAAAATTTCGATGGACAAAATAAAAAAAGGCTCAGTCAAATTAGCGTGGAAAATGAAGTCACTATCAGAATTTAAGTTACTTTTAGCAACCAAGATTAAAACAATTAATGACACCAAAAAAGAGGCCGAGATCATTTATTCAGCATTGGTAGAAAAAGAAATGTCTGCATTGGTTGATAAAATCAATTTTAACTTGCGACCAAAGCCTCATGTTAAGGACATTCGAAAATATTTATTATCAAGAAATGGGATTATGTTTGGATCTTCTTTGCGATCTGGTGAAATGAAAGTAGAGCAGCCAATATTTGAAGGACAAACAGGAATGGATTATGGAAATATTCCAAATGTTGTTCGAGATGTAAATACAGAAAACCCCCTATCTTCGGTAGAAATAATGATTGGGGCTGGGAATTTTAGCGTTCCTGGAGGCGGAAGTTTGGGCGATTTCTTTTTAGATGGCGCCACATCTATGGCAGTGGAAGCAGGAGCTAGATTCATCAGAGACGGTGCCGAAGGTGCCATCGGCGTGGTGAGCGAATTTATGGAACAAAAGTTTTCGCAATCTTTGGATGTCGGACGCTCTGGAATTTTTTACTTGGAAAAATACCTCAGAGTAACCAGTAAGGGAGGAACTACCCAGGTTTACAATATTTCAGAATTCCAAGATATGTTGAGAAATGGAATGGTACCCAATATGGGTAGCAAAATATCTGATAATTTTGGAAATGCAGAAATAGTAAACGAAGAGCTTGTAGGCACAACCGGTATAAAGTTTGGTGTACGATTAGTTTATTCCCCACCGGCAGAATTTGATTATGAGATTCCAGCCGCCCGTCAAAGAGAACGAACTTATAAATTTCCTTCAACACCAGTTAAAATCAAATTTAAACCTAGTTTTTATGAAATCTTGGAGTCCCTTCCGGATAAAGTAAAAGAATATTTAGAACCAGCCTTGGAGAAAATGGAAATAGACATACCAGGCCTGTCTCGGGCAATCCCACTTGTTATTTTCGAACAAGATATTAAAGACAAAAAAATATCTGACATTGATTTAGATGACCCAGACTTTGGAGAAGATCTTAAGTGTTATATTGATAATTTAGTTCTAGAAGATGATTTTGATGTTTTATTTGATTTTTGCTTTCCCATTAGATCATATATTTCGCTATTTGGTATATATTCATATTATGGATTTTTTGCTAGTATCGGGGAAGATACAGATGAAATAGATGAAGACGCAAGAGGCCTGGCAAATGACAGGTGGAGGAATAGTGTGTTTCGACGATCCAAGAATGCGCTAAGAGAATTATTCAATTCAACATATCGCACAGACGATGATGTCAAAGAGGAAAGAAAAGGGAAAAGCAAAGATAAGAATGCTAAATTCTTGAAGAATCTTTTACCAGACCTATATTTAAATATAGATTCAAGCGTCAGATGGTGGCAACAGTTTCGTATGATGGATATTAATCCATTTGATGCAGATGGTAATGCATGTAAAAATGATTTTCAAAGTTTATTTGATTGAGGATAAAAAATGGCTATTTCACTAATGTTCCCTTTAGAACCCGGATTTAACGGATTTGAATCATTCTCTGATTCACAAACTAAAGAGGCAATTAAACAAAATCTTAAAATGTTATTATTAACAAGCCCAGGAGAATATGTTATGGATTTACAATTTGGAGTTGGGCTTTACAATTATTTATTTGAATTGGAAACCCGACCGTCGATTGGACAAATAAAGCCTTCTATCTATAGGCAAGTCGCAACTTATATGCCTTATGTAAAGATAATAAATGTTGAAACCCAGTTTGGTAGCATCGATAATAACACATTAAGTATTAAAATAAATTATAAAACATCTGAATCTGAAATTGCCGAGGCTTTCAACCTCACTGTTTCTCTTTAACTTTTGATGATTAAACTATTTATTTCTAGAAAGAGGGAATAGCATGGCAAAATTAAAAAATACACCAATTAAATATACGAATAGAGACTTTGATTCTATAAAAGAGGATTTGCTTAATCATGCCAAGAGATATTACGCAGATGATTGGAAAGATTTCTCGAAATCAACTATCAATTCACTTTTGATAGACTCCGTTGCATATGTTGGAGATGTATTGTCATATTATTTAGACTATCAAGCCAATGAGAGTTTCATAGATACTGCGTTGGAATATAATAACATAAGAAAACATGCAAGATCTCTTGGGTATAAGTACGCAGGAACGGCTAATTCATATGGAACTATTTCTATTTTTTGTTTAGTACCAGCAAACAGCGATGGCACAGCCCCGGATTTTTCTTATTTACCGATAGCCCAAAAAGGAATGTCTTTTATTAGTTCTAACGGTGGAAGTTTTACTCTTACTGAGGATGTTAGGTTTGATAATTACAATAGCGAAGTAGTAGCAGCCAGATTTAACTCAACAACCGGCGCCACTACCTTTTTCGCGGTCAAGGTATACGGGCAAATTGTGTCCGGAGTTTTTCAAAGAATAACAGTGGATCTCACAGCAGCCGCCTTTAAAAAATTTAGAAAAATTAGAATAGCCAACACAAACATCTCAGAAATTATATCCGTGGTAGATTCAGACGGAAACGATTATTACGAGGTTGAAAACTTAGCTCAAGAGGTTATTTTCTTGGAGACTACGAACAAAAGTGCCGCCAGTGATGGAGTTAGGAATATTTTAAAACCTTATGTTGCATCTCGTAGATACGTCCTAGAGCAAGATGATACTGGGACATATTTACAATTCGGCTTCGGCTCAGAGACAGATGAACCCGATGGATTAGCAGATCCGTCCCAGGTTGCAATTAAAATGCACGGACAAAAAAGTATTAGCAATTTATCTTTTGATCCATCTAAATTAATGGGAACTACCAAGTTAGGAATCGCCCCGGGGTCAACCGAATTGGTCATAATTGCAAAGTCAAATACTGCTGATAATGTCAATGCTGGAGTAAACACCATAACTGATATAGAAAATAAGAAAATAATATTTGATAACATCACGTCTCTCTCTCCTTCAAAGATGTCTCAAGTTATAGCCTCGTTGGAGGCTACTAACGAAGAGCCTATTTTAGGCAGCGCCGCTGATATTACTAACGAAGAATTAAAGGTCAGAGCCAAGACTTATTATTCCACCCAAAATAGAGCAGTAACCAAGCAAGATTATGAATCAGCGGTTTATAATATGCCTAAGAAGTTTGGGATTATAAAAAGAGTTAGTGTTGTTAATGACCCAAGCGGAACCAATAGAAGAATGGCCCTTTATGTTATATCAGAGGACTCCAGTGGAAAATTGGTGAATTGTAACAGCAAGATAAAAACAAATATAAAAAATTGGATAATGCAATATAAATCCATAAACGATGTTATTGATATGTTTGATGCTAAAATAGTTAATTTTGGAATAGACTTTAGAATTGTCGTAGATCAGAGATTTGCTGAATTTGATGTTGTTGGACGGTGTGTTAATAAATTAAAAGAATATTATGCCAACCAGCTATATGTTGGTGAACCAGTATATATTACGAGATTATATGGAATCCTAGGAAAAATAGATGGAGTATCAGATGTGAAAAAAGTTGATATCAATCAAAAATTCGGCGGAATTTATTCATCCACTAGAATAAATTTCGATGAAGCTTTATCTCGTGATGGAAGCTATTTAAATACTCCTCAAAATGTCATCATGGAATTAAAATATCCTGATGCTGATATAAAGGGGACGCTAGTTAGATGATAAAAAAATATTACGCAACAAAAGATAACACAATCACGAATGCATTCGAGTCAAGCCTTACAACTAGAGGTACTGGATCGAATATGGGGGCGTCTGATATTTTGGAAACTTTTTCAATATATGGCCAAGTCTCCAGCGCAGCAGGTGGACTAACTTCAGAGTTAGAGAGAATACTCGTGCAGTTCCCAATTGACCAAGTAGTTGCCGATCGTAGCTCGGGGGTTCTTCCGGAGTCAGGAAGTGTAAGTTTCTATTTAAATCTTTACAACGCCAAGCATTCTGAAACACTGCCAAGAGATTTTTATCTTTCTGTGAGATCCTTAAGGCAAGCCTGGCAAGAAGGATCAGGATTGGATATGGTTAGTTACAATGATTTAACCTACGACCAGACTGGTTCTAACTGGATTAAGAGCGCTGGACCAACAAGTTGGACGACAGCCGGCGGATATTATTGGGGCAATGACGATTTGAGTTCCTCGTTTTCACAATATTTTAATTTAGGAACAGAGGATTTGTCGATAGATATTTCTAATGTAGTAGAGCAATGGGTGAACAATGCGAATGGCGTAAATCCTTCTGGCTGGGTATCTAATAATCCCGCTACTTGGTCAAAGCCGAACTACGGAGTCTTAATAAGACTTTCTGGATCTTATGAATCTGCTCCGCGGTCTTATTATACAAAAAAGTTTTTCTCGAGAACTTCTCAATACTTCCTTAATAGGCCTACTCTGGAAGCAAGATGGGATTCCTCAAAGCAAGATGATAGAGGAAGTTTCTACTTGAGTAGCTCCTTGGCTCCTTCAGCCGACAATCTTAATACTATTTATCTCTATAACTATGTTAGAGGCAGGTTGACAGACATTCCATCGATTAATACAGCTACGCATGGTATCATGGTTAGTTTGTATTCAGGCTCGGCAGCAAACACAGAACCATCAGGTACAGCACTAAGGCTGTCATCCGACGGGGTGTATGTTAATCCATATGCTGGAGCACGCCCTAACTGGAATCAGGTTGTAACAGGCGGCTGGGTATCCACGGGTATTTATTCTGCTTCGTTTGCATACACAGGATCTACAACAATAAACACGGTGTATGATGTCTGGTTTAGTGGAAGTGACGCAATCGCGAACAGCGCGGCTGCTACTTTACAATTTAAAACCGGATCTATTGCAGTCAAGAGATTTTCCTCTTTAATGCACACTGACACTCCGACCTATGTTTTATCAGTAAATAATCGAAAGACAGGTTACAATTATAGCCAAACACACCGTGTAAAATTATATGTGAGGCAAAAAAATTGGTCTCCAAACATTTACACTACGGCCACGACCGTTCCAAATAGCATGGTATTTGAGAGTGCATCTTATCAAATTTATAGAGTTGCTGATGATCGAGTAATCATTCCCTATAATACTGGATCTGACAATGCAACGAGACTATCCTATGATGTGTCTGGTAACTACTTTGATTTTGATGCTTCATATCTAGAGCCCAACTATACTTATGGCGTCAAATTTTCTATATATGATACGGATACTCAAACTTATGAGGAACAACCATACGCTTATAAATTTAGAGTTATAAAGAATGAGTATTAAAAAACTTTTTGGCAAATCCTTTAGGGGATACGAAAGCGCGAGTGTTGATGTAGAATCACCAGCCTTTATTAATAATACGGTTGCAGAAAGAGAAACTTATTTACCGCCCATCGATTTTGCAACCGCTTCTAACTTTGTAAAATATGGCTCAGCAGAGCTTTATTATGAAAAGTCAATTTCTAGAATTTATGATGATTTTCCATATGATGGATCCAAAGCCGAAAAAATACAATTTCAACAATCCTCCTCATATCTAGATCGTTGGATGTTTGATCTTAAATATCCTAAAACAACAGGATATGTTACTCTAGGAAAAACAGCAAACTATACCGCACCAAATTCTAAACTAATCACTTCTGGGTATTATCCCACTTCTGAAAATGAATATATTCGTGCCTGGGGTGGCCTACACACAGCCTCAGCCGGGATGTTGGGGTCTGATCTTCAAAAGAACTTTGATTCTTCTATAAAATTTGACAATGCATTGAATAGAATGCAAAACTGGAGACTTGATCTAGTAAGTGGTTCAACAGTAGAGTTTTGGTTACAAAAGCCTTCTTTTGGTAAAAGCGTCAGTTCTGGTTTGCCTTTGACTGCTCGTGAAGTTATTTTAGATCTCTGGAATGGAGAAGCCACCGGCTCAGATAATTATGGCCGACTAACAATAGAATTAACTGCATCCGGGACACCAGACCCAGACGGAGCATGTTTTCAAGCTACATTACAAAGCGGCGCCTATGGTTTTATGACATCTTCTATATGTTCTACTACGGTAACCACCTCTTCTCTATCTTCGTGGCATCATTATGCAGTTTCCTTTGTAAGTGCCGCTGGTGGTATTCAAACCCGCTTTTATGTGGACGGTGCTGAAAATCTTTCACAAACAATTAATTGCGGGGAAAGAAAGGCCATCGCCGCCGCTGCAGTTGGAGAAATACCAGGTCTTATAACAGGGTATTTGGGAGCATTGCAGCAGCGACCCTCCGGAAATGTTTATACAGCTTTCGATATGCAAGGCTATGGTAAATTTTCCGGATCTCTTGATGAGTTTCGCTACTGGAAAACACGTCGGACATCTCGTCAAATTGAATTGAATTGGTTCCGACAAATTGGAGGAGGAGCAAATACAGATAAAAATACCACCGATTTAGGAATTTATTACAAATTTAATGAAGGTATCGTTGGTTCAACAGCGATAGACCAAACCGTTCTGGATTATTCTGGTCGCCTAGCAAATGGGTACTGGCAAGGCTACGCTACCGGAGCCCGATCAACAAATTCTGGACTGCAGCTATCTTCTCATAACCTAACAGAAAGCAAGACTCCTATTATATATTCTTTTCATCCGGAAGTAACGGCACTTGAGACAGAGATGACAACCAGCGGATCAGACTATGATAATCAGTATGGAAGTTCTTTATATTTTTCTATGCCTAATTGGATACTAGAAGAAGACGGAGAAAGTAATAAGAATTTAAAATATGTTTCACAGATTCTTGCTAGCTACTTTGACACACTATACGCTCAAATTACTGCACTGTCGGATTTGAAAAATAAAGGTTACTTAGAATCCCAATATAAAGCACCTCCTTTTGCTAGACAGCTACTAGAGTCCAAAGGGTTTATAACTAAAGATTTGTTTACAGATTCTAAAATCGTAGAACTCTTTTCATCTGCAGACTTTGATGCAATAAAGTTTGAGAAAAGCATAACAGAAACTAAAAATTTAATCTATCTTAACATCTATAATAACCTTGAGAAGATTTACAAATCCAAAGGGACTGAAAAATCAATTAGAAACTTTATTCGTTGCTTTGGAATCGATGACGAAATCATAAAATTAAATATGTATACTGATGGAGGCACCCACTATTTTACAGATAAAGCGAAAGGCACATCAGTTAAAAAGAAATATTTAAATTTTAATAGCTCAAGTTTCTTTGGCTCAACAATTTTCCAGACAACTGGGTCTTCAGCCAATCCTATCACTTTTATCAGTGGATCTGATGCAAGTACCATTAGTGCATCCTGGGGCGCCTTTACTTTCGAGGCTGATGTAGTAATACCAGCCAAAAAGAGTGCTACCGAAATTGGATACTTTAATACTCCGTTTTTATCTTCTTCTATCTTTGGGTTTCATGAAGCTAACGAGAGTGAATCAGAATCATATACTTGGAATAAGCCAGAGGTCGCCAATTTACAAGTATATCTAACTCGTGATAAATTAAATTCTAAAACAGCCCGACTTACACTTAAAAATCAAGATGGGACGATCAACTGGGCTTCCCCTTATATACAAGATGTATATGATAATGATCACTGGAATATGGCAATTCGTATAAAGCCAAATAATTATCCATATGCTGGGAACGTCGCCACTTCCTCTGCGCCGGCTTATACTTTAGATTTTTATGCTGTCAATTATAATTTTGACGAAATAGAAAATTTAGTAACAGCCAGTTTTGCATTAAATAGTGCTAGTGGCTCTGCATACATATCACGACCGAAACGAGTTTACGCCGGTGCACATTTAACTAATTTTACAGGAGCAGTTGATACAAGATCCGACATTCAATTAGGTGCTATTCGAGTATGGTATGATTACCTTTCCGGATCCTCAATTCAGCAGCACAACCTAGATCCATTAAATTTTGGAACACGTAAAACTTATGGTGGCTCAAATATCTTTTTGATACCCGATAGACAAATAGGTACCGAAGAGTTAACGGTGCTCAATTGGGACTTTGATACTGTTACGGGTTCTACATCCGCTGGGGAATTTACTATTGACGATATCACCAGTGGATCATCAGATACAATCTACGGGTGGATTGACAATATTATTCGTCGAGAATACAAAGGCCTCGGACGGGGCTTCGGAGCCTCCAACTCAGCCTTCTTAGAAAATGAATTTCTATATGCTCAGAAAAAAGAATTACCTGAAATCTCATTCACAAATGATAATGTGTTTGTCAAAACAGAATCGGATATTAGTTTTATCAAAGATGATGATGTGAGTGATAATTTCTTCTTACTAGAAAAAAGTATGAATCAGATTGTTTCCGAAGAGATGTTGAAGTTGTTTTCAACAGTTCACGAATTTTCCAACCTGATAGGAAGACCAGTCGACGGATACAGACAAAATTACAAAGCTTTAGATAAGATTAGACAAGACTTCTATAGTCGAGTAGAGTCGGATTCAAGTTTAGAAACTTTTTTAAATTATTATAAATGGATTGATTCCTCCATATCTAAAATGATTCAGCAACTTGTTCCGGCATCTGTTAATTTCGGCCCCGGAGTTATCGATGTTGTTGAGTCACACATTTTAGAAAGAAATAAATATCAAAGACGAGTGGGATTACTCAATACAGTCGAGAGTACTGAGGGTACAATGCTTGGTATTAATGATCTTACTTACAATTGGAAATATGGACATGCACCAGTCGGAGAGAAGAAACTGCAGAATTCGGTAAGTGTTGAGATAGGCCAATACGCCAATCCAATCGCCAACAACCTCTCGGGCAACCTTGCACAGCCAATGCAAGAGACTATAGCGGCTTTTTGGTATAAACACCCAGACATGAGTGGAAAAACCAACACTGCCGTAGCAATGTTCATGGACACCAAAGGAACCCAATACGATTACCGATCGCATCCAATCAAAATCGACGCTGATGAATCTTATAGTTCGGGTGACGTTCGCATGACAATCAGGCTTTATTCAAATAATAGTACAAGCATTTACAGAACATACCGCCTTGGCAATGTAGCCGGAGGTGCTATGCCTGGGAATCAGTGGAATCATTTTGCTTTTTCTGTCAAAGGCGGCGCCTGGACTGACCCTACGGGGTTAACAATGTTCGTTAACGGAGTTTCTGCTAGCGCAGTAAGTGTCACCGACACGGGAGTCTTTGCCGGCAATCAACAAGACCAACAGTCTGTTCATATTTTACCCGCAGGTACTGGAGGGGGTGGTTTTGCATACTCATTAGCTGAAGTTGTGCTTATTACGGGCTCTCACTCAAATGCAGCAAATGTTGTCAATGAATTATATAATAATGGGGAGTTTATTAGTCCCTTGGATTTAACGACGGTATCTCCTTCTGATGTAAAAGTCTGGTGGAGAATGGGCAACCCAATCTCGCCCTCTTACACCGCTGGAGCCATCGCTCAATATCAGCGTTTTAATGATTACTCCAATAACAGTAATTTTCTTGAAAGAAATGGAAGCTCTGCTGGTATAAATACAGTATCGGATTCCTATGGAACTACGCGGCCCTTTGTCCTCCATGATCCCTTTAGTGGGTCGACCAATTGTCTGTGGCAGAAGGAAAGGGAAATAAGAACAGGAACAAACTCTTCTGATCGAGAGAAAATTCGAAAAGTTCTTGTCAATCAAACGAACGCAACCTCTTCTGCTCTTTCTACAATTTCAAAAGCAGTTTATCAAGGTTCAACTTATATTCCTCGAGCACTGGGAACTCCCTATAAATTATCGATAGATTTCTCCGATTCTATTCATGGCGGAACCAATTATTCAAAACAAAAAAACCGAGAGTTTTTGAGAACAGCAGTGTGGATTCGAGGAAAGGTAAAGTCCTCTGCTCCTGTTAATATTATGACAGTCGGCCTAGGAACGGGATATGGAATTGTTGAAAAAAAGCGTTGTGATGATGTATACGACCCTAACAAGAAAGACTACCTAAACCTAGAAGTAGAAGTTGGCAAATATGCTGCAACCAATGCTGTTGCGGCCCTTTCTTCCAAAGAAGAATATATGTATAAGTTGCCATCACATATGGTATGGCCGTTTAATATGAAGTCCGGATCACTAAGTACTGGCTACAACAGGATAGTATCGTCAAGTTTTAAGTCTACGACTATTCTAACGAATTTACACTCAGATACGATCGACATCACCAATGAAATATCTATGCAAGGTCCGTTTACCGAAGCCCATGTCGGAGGCAATCAAAATAGACACATCGCTCTCAACAAGTATGCCTCTGGTTCCATTTCAACACCTGCAGGTCTTATGACTCCTAACGGCCTACAATACATCTATACGCGACCCGAAGCCTGGGCTTTGCTGTTTGGAGCCAATCCACTCCGCCCAGGCGATCCTGATGGTGCTATGGGCTTCACAGGCCCTGATTATGGTAGTACCTATCCTGACACTTCGAAAAAATTGGCAATCTGGTATCGTGAAGAACGCGCCAAGCGCCCAGTTAATATTAAAAATATCCAATCAACGACAGCTTCAGCAGTTTTAGGAAATTATCAACATCCGTATGAATTTTTATCTACTTTTAGTAATCAAAAGAGATATTTGACTAAGTTCTCAGGCAGCAGTCTCTTACCTAGTGCTTTTACAACAGATCCTTATGGGATTGCAGCAATCGGTTATATAGAAATAACGGATTCGACAAATGTTCATGCATGCACTTTCTGGCTTGATGATCTGCAAGGAACTACTGGAGAAGCAGGATCACCAGGTCAAAGATTCATGTTCGAGCCCGGTACCAATGGAGGTATTAAGGGCGGATCTGTTACTATTAGGACTGACGGCCTTGTTAGCGTCAATACTTCAGGCAACCGTGCATCTTTAGCAGAAAACTTTGCTGCAGCAGTAAACATTGCTCAGGGAAATGGGTGGACTAATATAACTGCAACTTCATCCGGACAAATAGTTACCGTAAGACAATCAAAACCCGGAATTGCTGGAAATCTTGCCATTAGAGTTACTAGCGCTAAATCAGGAGTATCTTTTACAGATTTCTCTGGTGGGTCGGAATATGAGAGACTACCTCTCAAAGAAACTACCAACTATATGACTTTAATCGGGCAGGCGCCGTTTATGAGTGGAAATGTTTTTGGTATTCCTAATAATAATCGACAGCCTGCTACAGATGCACTACCAGCCCCGGTAGCAAACAACGCTCAATGTATTATAACTTTTAATATAGAAACTTGGCCTGGCGGCGGTAGTAATTATAGTCTAGGTCTTTATGTTATCTCTCGTGCTAACAGTCCGACAATAGATGAGGTAACTTTTTGCCCTCTTGGTGGCCCGGATGTTGGGGCTCAAGGTAATCCCGCCAATGGAGAATTAATAACCACAGTAGGAGCCTACCAAGGATACACTGCAGTTATTTGGAGTGATACTACTGAGACATATGTTCGTAATCTAATGGATGCTATGAATGGGGTCAACGGATACCAAGGCAATCTCGGGGTTTGTAGTTTGACAGCATCAGTTACTACGGATGGCACAGATGTCTTTTTAACAATCAAAGAAAAAGGACAAATGGGAGGAACAGGAAACAGCGGAACTTTCTCCATACCTGGGGCGATACAGGGAGCAGTCAGTGGTGACGGCTCTGGTGTTATCACCGGTGGAAGGACAAACCCTAGGGTTTTGGGTGCTAATGATATTGTTATTGAAATCCCAAGGACAGATCTAACAAGTTCTAAGAACACAATTACGACACGTTTCTCCGCTCCCGGAGGCCCCGAAGTGAATTCTCGAGGATATCTGGATATTGCAACAGGCCAATATTCAGCATATAATTCTATGAATTATAGAAATTATACCGTTCGCAGTAGCGGCTCTGGTGAGGCCTGGAGTAGCCCATGTTCGACCCAACTCGGTAACTATGAGACGATCAGGGTCAATTCCAACATTGGTAAACGGGACGGCTTGCAAACTCTCCTCCGACGACATTGCGGCAAGTTCGGAGCAGACAGTCAACATGGTTCCGTAACTGCAGGAACGTATGTGACAGTACCTGCGTTTTATAAGCAACATAGAAATACGTTAGTTACGCCGAGAATAACAAATACTACTAGAAGAAAAGGCATCAATAATGTTGAAACCGCCGAAAACTACGCTTTCTTGACGGCTGATTTTTCCCCTTCTTGGCAACCTACTCGTAATCAATCATTTTCCTTTTGGTACAAAAATGAACATACCACTGCCGGATTGAGTTATATTTTTCATTCATTATCACCAACCGCTGGTACCCAGGGTTGGCAAATATTTGTCAACCAAACTTCGACTGGGAACTTATATGCCAAACAGTACTTCTCAGATGGGAGTTATCATCAAGCTCTTTGGAGGGGAAATTCAATACCGCTAGTTTATAATATTTTTGACCGTGGTTGGCATTTTATAACTATAGTTAGAGAACAAGATAATCTTATACCTAAGTTATATATAGATGGAATTGAGATCTCCCGAACGAAAGCTAGTATAACCACCACCGGCGATCCCACAACTAGCATGATGCCATCATTGGTAAATCAAATCTACTTACTTGATGGTTACGCCGCGACAGGAGCCTATGAATTGCAAGGTGCCCTGGCAAATTTTGCATTATGGAATAAGGCCTTGAACGGCCCCGAAGTCGAAGCTCTTTATCAGATGGATGGAGTTGCAACAGGATTAAATGGCGGCTCTGGATTAAAAGAGTATTGGTCTTTAGGCGAGGAAAGCACTCTAGCAGCAATCGCCCCCGGCAGTCCAATTAGTAACGGAACTCTTTTGCCATCGGTAATTGGAGGAACAGCTTTGACGGTAAATGATATGTTATCTTGCTCTGTGGGGCCCTATGATATTAATATCACATCCGACATAAGAGTATACAATAATATGTCAATGGTTTCTTTACTACCTCAATCTACTTTCCAATATGCGTGGATCAATGCCGCAATCAGCGGAAGCAACAATTGGATGAGCGGACAAAAAATTAGAGGCTATGCACCCAAGAGCGGAGAGATAAGAATTGTTGGGGGAGGAAGCCCAACACACATGGTTCCGGCGATAAACTTCCCAACAGCATCAGCATTATACGGAGAATAAAATGGCTAAATATTATCAAGATTTTGTAGGACTAAACACATTTATTTATGAAACAAATGGGTGGCACTCGGCATCACAGACTGGCGCCGATTCATGGGACATTTACCGCCAGAATCAGTCTCACCAACCTTTTGAGAATGGAATTGGAATCGAAAACCGCCAGTGGATCAAAAACAACGGCCCGACACAGGCCTCATATGTGTCTCAAAATACCCTTGGCATGTCTCCGATGTTTAATACCCATGGTGGCATCTATTGCGATAGCGGTGTGTGCCACTTCCAACAAAACTGGTGGACTACAACACGGGTCCTTTCAGGTAAACAAATAATAAACTATCGAAATTTCAGGTTCGTGCG
>Ga0209337_1001157_pt1 | contig 20362 bp, 33 predicted proteins | sample LinPmetageLP53_FD_184044 | JGI IMG/M metagenome (GOLD analysis project Ga0209337, IMG submission 184044) | Marine viral communities from the Pacific Ocean - LP-53 (SPAdes) (version 2) | ecosystem: Environmental > Aquatic > Marine > Oceanic | place: Pacific Ocean | collected 2010-02-08 | reverse complement strand
ACATTATCATTGTTTTTCTCCGTTGTTAGTTAATAAATCTTATTAGCATGGGATGCCTTGAGCTGTCAACTTTTTATTTGTGCTGCTATAGACTCAGGACCAATAAGACTCCAGGCCAGGCCAGGCTAGTTATCCAGGACCAATTAAAAAAATTTAAATTTTTTTATATATAAAGGTAAATACCTTTAGGAAAAAATCCCACATACAATCTCAAAGTTTACGCACATGTAAAGGTATATAGGAAGAAAAAAAATCCCACATACAATCTCAAAGTTTACGCATGTATAAAGGTAAATGGTTAAAGAAAAAAACCCACATGCAATCTCAAAGTTTGACAAACATAGTTTGTCAAACAGAGATGCGAGAGGCGTGGTTCAAGCGTCTTGGATTTTTTTCATTGCGTCTTTTAAATTGAGTGATGAGTAGGCACGAACCAAGGTTCTCGGTTCACGAACCACGAAAATTTGTAAATTTTGAGAGGTTCTCTGCGAGAGGTCTTCTCGCAAGATAAAAGAAGTGCCACCATTCTTATAGTGTGTTAAGTGCCAATTGATTTGAAACTTTGAAAGTCCTAAATTCTTGACATCATTTGACTTGAGTTCAATCCAAATACTTTTGTTGTTTATCAACCAATAAACATCTGGAATACCATTGATTGTATTACTTTCTATACGGAATAATTGACCTTTTAAATTTAATTTTTTTATTCGTTGCCAAAGATTTTTTTCTGATTTTGCCATTATGTTATTAAGTCAATAACATAAAAAAACCCCCAACTCCACTCTCGCTTAATTGGGGGTTTAACTAGTCAGTTTTATTCTAATATATAACTGGAATAATTGGAAGTTCTTTTATATTCGTATGAATAGCACCCCCATTATTTCCCTCATCATCACTTGTTGGTGTTAGCCAAGTTCCATTGTCTAAAAGAATTTGAATTGGTTGGTTGTGCCAACCTTGTAATTCACTTTCTTTTTCTGAACAATACTCAATTTTAACAATAGTTCTGCCTTTTAAGTATTTTTCAATCCTTGTCTTCCAACTATTACTTAATTCTTCATTATTCATTTCATCAAGTTTTTTTTCTTTTGCCATTGTTCATATTCCTTCTTTTGTGTGTAATCCCAAACAGAAATAAATCTTTCAAGCCAATTTTCTTGTTTAGGTGTTAGTGTTATATTCCAAGCCAACTCTTCATCTGCACTTCCCAATGGGGATAGTTTTTCTCTATCCCCAAAGTTATTGTATATTTTAACAAGTGTATCAATATTAATCATTACTTACTTGGCAACTCTTTCAAAGTATTTTGAGGAATTGTCATGCTTATGTTAGTTTGTTTAGCAATCAAAGATATTTGGTTTAATACCTCTGACCCAATCATATCACTATGTAATAGATCAGTTGCTTTTTCTTCTAATTCATCAAGTGTTTTTAATTCTTGACCCTTTTTAGAATTATAAAAAGCATTTTTTGTTTCTTCTTTACATTGATTTTTCAAATATTTCTCAATGCCCTCTGCCAGATCATACAGTTTAGTATCCATTTCAAGACTTGGTATGTCGTATTTATCCCAAGATTTTCTTGTCTCAGACCAATTAACTAATTTTTCTCTAACTTTATAGAAATGTTTTTTAACCATTTCTCTTTTTTCTTCTAGGTTCTTCATATAGTTTTTAGAAAAATCATTAAAATCTTTTTCAACTTTAATGTAGTTAATTATATCTTTTTCCAATCCTAATCTTTTTTTAAAAATAGGAAAGTTTTTTTGAGTGGATTCATTAATCTCAACTTGATGAAGAGACTGAATGGCACTTTTTTTATCAGAAAATTTACTAGACAATTTTTTTTGCCAGTATTCTCTGTTATCCTTGCTTATTTGTTTTGACATTATTGCTCCTTTGTTTTTGTTAGTGCAAGTTTAGTGAAATAGAAAACTTGCAAACTACCAAAGTGTATCAACTATATTATGGCACTTTGAAACCTTATTAGATTATTTTTATTTTATAACAGTTGTTAAAAACAATCAAAAAATTCTTTTAACCAATAGTAAAGCCACCACAATTTTTACAAAAATCTGAAAACTCTTTTACATTAGCAACTGAAAAAGGATAACTAGCACCCCATTTTTTTCTTTTATAAATACTATCCCATTTCTTTTTATCATTCTCTGGAAATTGATTAGGTGCTAAATTTGTTGTACGTAGTTTTTTTTCAACAGATTTACAAAATGCTTCCAGTTGCTTCTCAACTTTATCATTATGCTTCTCTAACTTTTTTCTCTCTATTTCATAATCTTTTTCAAACTTTTTAGTATGACCAGTTTTAATTAAATGATCTAATTGTTGAGATATCATTTCTGCTTCTTTTTGATTTATAATACAACAATCATTATAACCCCAACATTCTTTTCTGTCCTCTGGGATAACTTTAGTATATTCTAAAACATAATCTGCAAGTGGTCGCCACCACCAAACATTGTTTCTAAAATAAGTACCAGATTGAGAAGTATAATTTTCTCTATCTTCAAAATACTTATCTTGTTTTTCTTGAGATAATTTAAACAAATTATCTGGTCTTTTAGGTTCGTTTATTTCTAGGTTTTTTGGATTTAAACCAGTTATATCAAATCCCATTATTGCTCCTTTGTTAGTTTTTTAAGAATAGAACTTAAATTTGAAATAACAATATCTGCTTTTGAATTTGCTCTATCTTGTTTTTCTCTTGTTGCTAAATCCAAATCATCTGAAAGCCAATCAAATAAAAAGTTTTTTTCTTTTTTTGTTAGTTTAATGTTCATATCCCATGAATATAGGATATAGATTACTTTGTCAAATGATTATTTAATGCCTAAAAAGGCAATTAAAACAATGATTATAAGGGTAGGGATAGGATAAAAAACTATTAATCTAATTAAAAATGCTAAAAATTTATCCATTTTTGATAGATATACGTAAATAATAAAATTACAAGTTTATTTTTTTAATTGATACAATTACTGATGTTGGAATGATTGTAGTATTGCCAATATTATCAAATGTAGGTTTATCTTTGGTTTCTATAAAATCAGTAAATATTCTTGTTATTCCTTTTGCCTGAGATAATAAATAACCTTTAGAAACACATACTGGAAGTTTAGAATTTTTTAAACTTTTTGTATCTTGCCAACCACTATCACCTTCAATATCTAACCACCTAAGTTCAACAAATGGATATTGGGTTATATCATTTCCTAAATTTTTAAAATTAAAATTTAAGATTTTTGATTTTTGAATTTTTTTATTTTTTTTCTTTTTCATACTACTAAAAAAATCTCACATATGACTTCAAAGTTTTGAAAATATTTTTCACATGCAGCTTCAAAGTTTTGAAAATATTTTTCACATACAGCTTCAAAGTTTTCATTTTTCATCTTCAGTTAAAATTGAAACAATACCAATTGAAGTATTGAGATGAGCATTATGAATTTCATTAAATGCAACCATCCAATTACTACTCCGAACTAATTTCTGTTGGCGTAACGTTAATGATATCTTTTGCTTCTCCGATTTTACCTTCGAGCTCTGATAATCTTTTTTCAAGTTGTTCACGACTCATTCCCTCCAATCCAACATGTGTTACTTCTTTCTTATCTACAAACATACCTGCCATTTGTCCAGATCTATACTCTGCATTGACAGCTACAGAAAATTGTTTCTTATCTTCTGCTTTTTTACTTAAAGTTTCAAATCTTTTATATTTTTTTAATTTGTCACCTTCATGTTTTTTAAGTTCTTGGTTATACTTCATTTCCATATAACGTACTACATGTGGGTTTTTATTGGGATCAGTTAATCTACTTGCAATTTCTGTGGGACCTTCAGGTTTACTAGATTGATAACCAGCTCTTTTAGCAGCTTCAACCTTAGTGATCTCTCCCCAATTACTAACATATATATCAACAAAGGCTTTTTGTTTGAGTGTTAGTTCGGCAGTAGATTTTAATGTGTTTTTCCTTTTGGTCATTTCTTGACCAGATACTACCACAAGTTTCTCCCAATACACTTTCTTAGAAACAAAATAATAAAATTTTTTTAGCACAAAATGGCCTCTCTGTTTCATATTTCTGCCTTATTCCTAAAACTAATAATATTTTCCTGGGAAATTCCTGGTGTTTTCCTGGTCTAAAATGCTCTAGAATTGTTGTATATCAACGATTTTCCCAGAACTTGCTTAAAAAAGGCTTGTTTTAAAAAAAATAAAATAAAATGTTTGTAAGGAAGTGTACTAGGAAAGTGAGCCGAGAGCCGTGGTTCGAGTGTCTAGGTCACATAACCCACACCCTTTTATCAGAAAAAAAATTTTCGCTAGACAATCATTCTTACCAATTATTACCAAGGTTCACGGAGCTGGGTTTGACAAATACAGATGAAATGATTAATACTTAATTTGGTAATAAGTTTGATATTAATTATTGCCTCTTTGTTAGTTAATCTAGGTTACATAGTTTTTATTTGTTTCTTATGTGGCCTAGATCTAAAAAAGGTTCTCCATAACCAAGATCTACATATACTTATGATTGTAAAGATAACTGCTATATGAAAGCTTTCCCAGACCGTTGGATACATACCAAATAGAGGGAATATCCAGAGCTGTATCATGGTGCTCAATAAAAGCCCTGATCCAACATCAATTAAGGTTTCAAATAAATTTTGATTTAATTTCATAATATGCTATAACAATATTATGTTTCATATACTTCATATGATTCCTTTCTGCTTTGAGGGTGGCGATTGCTCCCTGCCCTCAAAGTTTAAATTCTTTTACCCACCATGACTAATCTAATATATCGTGATGAACGTAGACATTATCAGCGTCCATGATTTGTCTACGTTTATTCTCAACTTGTCTCCTTAATTCTTTTCTTTCATCTTTATTCACCAACTGCTTCAATCTCTCAAATAGTTTTGAGTATTCGTGCCATAAAAAATGTCTTCTTTTAAATTTAATTAAACCTTCTTTTAATGCTTTAGTATATCTGTATCTAACGTTATCAGGTTCCCAACCAGCCCACCAACAGATCTGCTCAAAGTCTTTAGAATTTGATATCCAGAAATGAGCATCACACTTATTTAAAGAACTCTTTCTATCTCCTGCTAACATTCTTACATCATCAAATGCATTTAAGATTACATGTCTCCATAATTTTTGCTCATTACATACATGAGTCTCTGAGATAATATCCTGAGCAATATTAGTGCCCATAAGTCTTAACAAGTCTGGAGAGTAGATCACGATAATGGCCTTTCGAATTTTTAAAATTACAACGATTGGCGACTTCGTAATGTTCATGGACATCATCAATCAATATTGTGATGGCTGCACCTTCTAAAGATTCTTCTTGGATATGTTCTTTTATATCTTTGAAGTCTTGAGTCATTTCTTTTTTAGTATAGTTGTCCATTCTCATACAATAACATCTTCTCTTTTATAAGAATTGAAATCTATTACATTTGACTTACTATTTTTTATTTTAACTGTTACTTTCTTTGTCTTTAAATTTTTTTGTGGTTCATTATGAATACTGTATATGTCATTGGTATCATTGAGAAATTGTGGACCAAGTTCAACGTAACCAAATTGAACTCCATTAAGTAAAGCAAAAATAGTAGATTGATACAACCTAAATTGACTAGGCGTAAGTTTCCTAGCTGCCAACACACTCAGCTTTGTTAAATCAGTGATACCACCCTTTTTCTCTGCCATTAATATAATCCCATGCTACTTTAAATAATAATACTTGTTCTGCTTCCGATTCTAATCCGTGAGACGTGCTTCCTGATCCGTTACAATGAATACAAGAATGAACTGTTCTAGAGAATTTCGCAAAGATAAAACCTTCTCCTTTACACTCTATACATTTCTTGTAGTTGTACCTAATATCACTCATATAAAAAAATTTTTATTAACGCAAGTATTAATTGTAAAGATTATTTTTGATGGGATCAATGCCAAGGGTTTATAACCCACGACATTATATTTCTTCGTTATTCCAGAGTCTTAGCATAAACACAATAAAACCAAAGATTAATGCTATTAAAAAAATATTTAAAAAAAATGCAATCATAATTTATTTATAAAATAAAAAACTATTAAAGAACCTATTAATAAACATATCATACCATATGCAAACATACCTAAACCAAAAGCAGCACTCATGTTAGTAACCCCAAGTTATAAAAGAATATCTTGACCCCTGAGTTATTAATTTTACTTCATGTGGATAAATAAAATTAGAGGGCAATATAAGTACATCTCCTTGCTTTAAGACTATTTTTTTATTGCTAACATAAAACTCCCCACCCTTAAAATTGTCATTTAACAAACCAACAATACTTAAAATAGGCACTCCTTTTTCTTTACCATCAAAAATATTATGTATGTTATCTATATGTAAAGCCATGTTTGTTTTCGTATCATATCTATTTACTCTAAACCTAGACAGTTTTTTTACAATTTGTTGATTGTTGTATAAATATAAATAAGGATATAAAGAAAAAATCTCATCATAATATTTTAGTAATGCTTTTGTTATAAATGGAATTAAAGTATTTTGTTCATTCTTCTCCATCATATAATTTTTTATTTCTCCTTTTCTATTCTTTTTAAGTTTAATAGATTTACCATTTTCATCTTGCCACTCATGATATGTGTAATTAACTTTTTTAAAATATTTTATTAAACTTTTACAAGTTTCTACAGGCATAGTATTATATGCTCTTACAAAATCTAAAGCTTCCATAAATTTTAATCTCTACCCTCTTCAGTTAAAACTTTTTTTATAGCAAGACCTAGGATTCTTGCACATTGTGGGACGATTGCGTTTCCGAGACTTTTGATTCTGTTTGATCTATCTTTGTCCAATTCATAGGAAATCCCATCAGGAACTCCACAAAGGTCGGATTGAGTTTGCCACCAGGTGTATTGTTCTTCAGTACTTGCCTCGGTAATATTGTTGCTTGATCTCTGGCTTCCTTCCAAGTCGGTTGATATGCTGCGTCTTTGTAATCCCTCTGTCTCGGTGTTGGCCATAGTTTGTTCACTACATCGTTCAACTTCGCTCCGAACTTTCTGCCAGTCCCAACCCTCGTTACACTCCAACCTGATGAATTCTTTTTCACTGTCTCTGGTGGGGCTACTACATCCATCTGACAACTCGCTGATGGTGTTGGATACATTTGAACTATTTGATTCAATGGTGGCTTCTGTCCTCCTCCTGGATGTGGTTTCCGTGGTTTGTTGATCTCGTTGGAGTCGAAGCTTGTCGGAGTCGGAAATGATTGTTTCTTTGATCGAAGATGTTTCTCTACTTGATTCATGTTTTGATATGTTGGATACATCGATTTTGGATAAAGTTTCATTTGATCTTTTTGATATTGTTGGAACATCTCCGTCCATTTTTCTTTCGGAACTTTGTTCGATTCCATTCTTGCTTCTATAGCCCATCTCACTACTACTGGATCTATTTGCTCCCTCAAATTTCCAGGTCGTTTTCTGTTCTTTCTCTGTCCACTTCTTATCTGTTGTTTGAAACTTTCCTCTGCTCTCCGAGGCAAGTAATCCATTGTATTTGGAGTGGCCAATAATCCAGACTCTGTTCCTTTGATGCCAAGCACCGATGCCTGAAGCTGGAATAAGGAAACATTGGACTTCGAAACCTTCACCTTCCAATTGGTCTTGCACCTGTCGGAGTACCAAGCCGTCTTGGAGGTTAATAAGGCCTTGCACATTCTCCCCAATAACGAACTCTGGTTTAATTTTTTTAATGAGTCTAAACATTTCTGGCCAGAGATATCTGTTGTCATCTGTTCCTTTTTGTTTTCCTGCAACACTAAATGGTTGGCATGGGAATCCTCCAGTAATGACATCTGCTTCGAATTCTTCTCCTTTGACATCTCTTATATCTCCTTCTATTGGTACATCAGGAAAATTTTTTTGTAAAACTTTCTGACAAAATTTATCAAACTCTATAAACTTTACTGTATCAAATATACCAGTGGAGTGAAGACCTAAACTAAAGCCTCCAATACCACTGAATAAATCTAATACCTTAAGTTTATTGTTCAACTTGATCTCTCATTTTTAGAAATTTAAGTTTTGCTATTTTAAGCATCCTATCAAATAAAGATTCTGCTTTGATAGTATGTATTTTATTTCTTAACTCTCCATTAACATACAAGATTACATTATTACTTTTATGATCAAGTTCGATTGTAAAAAACTCTTTAGCTTTTATTTCTTTTGGATCCGACATTTGCATCTCCATTTATAAGTTTTGTACGAAAAGTTGCATTAGGTATTCTGTGTTTCCTAGCTTGATGATCAATATAATCACTTAATATTTTTGATATCATTGCACCAGGAGCTCTAAATTTTTCTTTACATAACCCCTTTAACAAATCGTAATCTGTTTTTTTAATTGCGACTGACTTCCATTTATCTATATCCATTATATTAATTCCCTTCCTTGAGCTGATGCTTCATCTATTATACCGAGTAAATCTTTTAGTTTTTTATTTTCTTCTTTTAATTTTTTTATGTTTTCTTGAAGTTGGTCTAAATTGTTCATAAGACTTTTAACTGCTTCTTCAAGTTTTCCTAAAGAATCTAGATCACCTTCTGGTTGTTGACCGATTGGTAGTATATTATTATTTGACATTTAAGTCCTCCTTGTTTGGTTGATTGTTTCTTTCGTATAGTTCGTCTTCTACTAGAAGAGTAGCAATAGTTCTATTTATAGGATAATGTTTTCTAAAACTATTATCTTCATAAAAAGAAATATTTGCCACACCATCAATAAGCATATCTAAATGTAATGAATCCTCTATTGGAGTACCATCAAAATCATGTGTTGGTATTGCTGCTAATTGTTCATCTAAGTTAGTTATGATATTCTCTAGTAAATTGCTTTTGCTTTTTAGTTTCATGTAGTCTTAAATATATGGGATAAAAACCAAAGTCAATTAAAAAATTGTAATTAAAATAAAAAAGCGTATAAAATTATATGACCATATTGAAATTTGTAATGTTAACTAGTTTTTGTTTTATTTCACCAAATAATGGTGAAAAATGTGGCCAAACACTACATGATAACATCCCAGGTGCTTCACAATGCAAATATTTAGCAAATTACTATGGAAGTACCCTTAAAGATGAATTCATTAAAAATAAGGCCTCTATGACCTCTTATAGGGCACAATGTCTAGCTATTACCCAACAAGGCTTAGATATTGACCAGACCTTTGAAATATCTTATAATATCTTATGACGGCTTATCGTATCAGAGCTAGTATGGGAGGACAGTCTATTGATCATGTAGTCAATGCTGCCACTAGTAAAGAAGCGATACTTAAGTTGTCGGAATTAGTGGGTGATGGTTTAGTTGAAGTAGCCAATGATGGTTTTACTGGCAACACTGTACCCCACATAACTTATGAGGAACTTAAAAATGAGTCCGAAGAAGATAGAACTGTTGAGAAAACTTCAACATCTAGAGCATAAGTGGTCAGCAGAATTAATGACCCACGGTGGATGTAATACTGATATGCTTCAGATTGAATTCGATATTAAGTCTACAAGAAATAGTCTTAAGTATCAGGATGTACAAGAAAATTTAGCTAAAGCCAGTTAATTTTTCTTAAGTTTTAAAAAAGGAAACTTTTTACTTAGGGCATCTGTCGGCTTTTTAAACTCATAATGGTTTATAATTTTAAATAACTTTTCTCTCTTAGCTACTGCGTAAGGCAAAAATAATTTAGCTAAGTGTAAAGCTTTTTGATGTGAGCATCTCCATCTCCACTGATCTTTTTTACCTAATGAACCTTTACCTATTCCTTTGAAATGAATAGAACCAACTTTAACAATATCATAAAAGTTTTTTATACAATCTAAATCAGTCATTGCAATTTCCATTGCTACATTCCATTTTAAATAAATTTTATTTGATTTTATTTTTTTACATTTATATTGTGCGTAATTTATATTACCTTCACCATCAAATAATCCTGCAGCATAAGCAATCATATCCTGGTTATTGTGTGGAATGTTTTTATTATTTAGCATCTCCCCAACTTTCTCCAAGTCCATAGTCAACTACACTTGGTACTTTAAATTCAATTGTGTTTTGCATTAAAGCTTGTATCTCTTTTGCATGTGCTTCATCCTTAATATTAAAACAAAGTTCATCATGTATTTGTAACATTGGTAGATGACCAGCATTATAACAATCTAACATTGATTGTTTTGTTTGATCAGCTGAAGATCCTTGAATTAATCTGTTTAATGCTTTGTAGGTATATGCTCTTTTAATATTATCTTTACCATACTTGGCTACTGCATCTTCATATTTTTCTGCCTGATGTAACCCAAAGTCTCTTGTTTCCCACATATCAAATCTACATTTTCTACCTTTTTTAGTTCTAATAACTCCTTTTTCATCTGCTGCATATTTACATCTATCTGAAAGTTTTTTAACAAATGGTACTTTTTTATTATATTTAATAATTAATTCATTGGCTTCATCTTTACTAACACCAAGAGAATTTGCTAATTTGTTTTTACCCATTCCATACATTAAGCCTAAGCCAATTGTTTTTGCTTGAGTTCTATCTATACCAACTAGATCTGCAACTGTTTGATGAAAGTCTGCACTAGCATTTTGATAAGCTTCTACCAATTCATTTGATCCTTCATAACCATCTCCAATAGAAGCTGCATAATGTACAGTCATTCTAGGTTCTTGTTGAGAATAATCAAAACTTCCCCATTTATGCCCTTCTTCTGGGATAAAGAGACTTCTTATCTTGGGACCGAAATCTTTATTTCTAGATGGTACTTGTTGTAAATTTGGATTACTCATTGAAAGCCTACCAGAAACAGTCCCTCCATTATCTCCTCTTAACTGATTTATCTCTCCATGTATTCTCCCATTAACTTGGTATTTCATAATAGAGGATAAAAAAGTTCCATGAAATTTGTTCACTTCTCTTGCACTTACAATTAGTTGTGCTATTTTGTTTTTATTATTAATCAACCAATTTTGTGTAAAGGAAGGTTCTTTTGTTTTTTCGGTTCTTGGATATTCTAACTTCAATTTGTCAAAAGCTTTGGCAATCTGGCGGGGTGCCCAAATATCTATTTCTATTCCTGTTTCTTTCTGTATATCCAATAGTATTTCTTTTTCTTGGAGCTTCATTTCTTTTTGTAATTCTGCAGCTTTTTCCACTCGGACTCTCACTCCTCGTTGACGCATCTTTATTAATATCGGAAGCAGTTGCTGCTCCATTTCCCATACAGTAGTTAAACTCTGCTGCACTATTTCGTGCTTGAATCTTTGCCATAACTTTAATGTAAGCTCTGCATCTTGTTCTGCATAATAACCAACATGCTCAGCTGGTAACTTCCACATCTCTGCCTTTGGATCTATACCATGTGCTGCTGCAGCTTCTCTTAGTTCTGTCTCTGCTTTTATTTCATTAAGATAATCTACAGATAATGCATTCAAAGAATATGAAAATCTATTCTCATTTATTAGTGCGGCTGCAATCATTGTATCAACTATAGGTCCGTTGACCGTGATTCCAGATGCTGCTAACCAACCTACATCATATTGAGCATTATGAAATATTTTAGTATTAGGTAAAGCACATACATCTTTCATATATTTCTTTACTTGTTCAGGAATCATGTTGCCACCACCTAGATGACCAAATGGAAAATAACCTTTCCATCCTTCAACGGCTACTGCAAACCCTACAATTTCACCTTTACCTAAAGCCCAACCAGCTCCAAGTCTTTGATTAATACCATCGTCCCTAGTCTCTAAGTCAATAGCGATTTCTTTGTAACCAGATAAATCTTTATATTCATTAGGTGTGTTCCACATTGATTTTTTAAAAGTAAGTGTTAACTGTAATCCGTTACTCATTGGCTATTTCCTTTTAACAGTGTTCTAACTACTGTTGTTGCTGGGTTTAGATCCAAGTCTTTTATGCACCCCATCAATAAACTGCTTGACAGCACAAGAACCACAATAGTAAATTTTGTTTTCGATAATAACTGCATCTTTATCACACTTTGAACATTTAATTTTTTTGTTTGCTTTCATCCTTACGATCTTTGAGATGTTTAATTTCTAGATCACAATAATGTTTGATCTTTTCTAAATCTTCTAATGGTTTACCTTTTGCTAAGTATCTACATACATATTTTATGATATTAGCTTGAAGTGGATTTAAATTATTTTTTCTTATAAATGTCCAGGGTTGAATCACAAACTGCTTATAATGGGATCCTCCAATTTGTTTATCATTAGGAAAACTTTCATCAAACATATTTTTACTTGGCATTTTTCTCCTGTATATAAATTAAATAGTCTTGTCCAATCGGATAGTTAAACTTATAGTCAGATCTTAGTAAATGTAAAGTTTTTCTTGCTCTAGTTGCACCAGTATACCAAACCTTTCTTTCATCACTTTTTTCTTTTTTATTTTTATGTTTGTAATCAGATGGGTAATTACCCTTACCATAAAGCACAACATGATTAGCTTCTCCACCTTTGACACTATGAATTGTATCAATTGTTATTAACGGATCTTTATCTAATTCTTTCTGTCCATATCTTCTAAGTAATCTTATAAAGTGTCTTACTTGTCTTGGTTTAAAATTTCTTCTTAATATCCAATACCAAGGTTTATTTTTTTGATCATCTTCTAAAGTTAATCCACACCACTCTTTTAATGTTTGAAAATTATATTCTCTAAAGTCTGGTTCTTCTCTCCAAAATTTATCTAATCTATAAGCAGGATCTTCTAGTTCTCTAATGTATTTATACATATTTCTAGCAGCCTTCTTATCAATACTTTTATCTTTTGTAATTGAAGTCCAAGCTTTAATTGCTTCCCACTGTTTCTGATCAAAACATTTTGTGCCCTTATTATCTTTGTAATAAAGACCCGCATCTTTGGCTAACATTCTAAGTTCATTTACAGTTTCATTGATACGTCCTAATATGTACCAATCTTCATTAAATGTTTCAAAAGGTATTTCTTTAAATGATAAGTAAGCTTTAACAAATCCTTTACTTCCTCCCGGTAGGTATTCTTTTTCTTCACTATCACTAATACCTCTTCTAATTACTTGTGAGAATCTATGTATGGCTTCACCGAATCTCTGAGTTCTCCTTAACTTTACTTTACGACCAGGAAAGAATTGAGTAAAATATTTTGGGTCAGCTCCATTCCATTTATATATGGCTTGATCATCATCTCCTGCTAAATATATTCTATCTACTTTAGATGCCATCTTATAAATGACAGACCATTGAAGAGGTGTGCAATCTTGAGCTTCATCTAATATTAAAACTTTAAGTGATGGAAAGTCTACTTCTTTAATAGCTCTCTCAATCATATCATCAAAATCTATAAATGATCTTTCTCCCCCACCAACTTTGTAATGTTCATAAGTGCTTATCTTTCTTAAAAAAACAGTTAGCGAATCTCTTTTATAAGCTTCTTGTTTGTAAGCTTCCTCTGGAGTTATTAATAAGTTTCTAGCTTTACTATATACACCTAATGACCAATCCTTATACATAAAGTTATCATCGGCTAATCTTTTATCACTTGATTTAATAACTTTAGTTTGAAGTGCAAAATCAATTGTACAATCTTTAGGATCAAATACTTCTTCAGGAAAATATCTTCTACAATATGTATGTAATGTTTTAAATCTAGAAAAGTCTTCAGTAGTATAGTTTGGAAAAGATTCCATTGCTCTTTTAACTGCAGTGTTTACTGCTTTGTTTGTGAAAGATAAGTAAGCTATCTCTTGTGGTCTAATACCTTTTCTTAAATAACTTTTTAAAACCTTTTCAATTAAAGTATAAGTTTTACCTGTACCGGGTGGACCAAAGATCTTTATAGTTTTACGGTAAAGATCTTTTAATATTTTAAGTTCTAAACTTTCCTGTGTGGAATTCTTCATCCATCTCCGATACTGTTTTCTTTTCTTTTGGTTTAGTTGCTTTTTTATAATCTACAAACTTAGGCATTTCTACAGACCATACATTCTTAACACCTTCATGATAATCTATTCTATCACAACCCAATAAATGCATAGCCTCTGCTGCACTTTTAAATGTTTTATCATTACCTAAAAACTTTTCAAATGTAATCTTTTTAAAATAACAAACATTAGTTTTAGAATCTAAGACAACATAATTATCTTGTAATTTATCGAAGTCATCTTCCTCAATGTGGCTTTCAAAGAATTTTTTAAGAAAATTATATTTCTCTTCTCCTAGTGTATCTTCAAATTTCATCTTCTCATTCTCTACTGCTTTCTTAACTATTGTAGAAATAAGCATTTCAAAAGGGGATGGACCACTTCTAGGTCTAGGTAGTGTTACCCAATAGATACCATATCTTAAAAGTTTTACTCTAAATGATTTCTCATCTTTCATATCTTCAGGGCTAATGACTATTTTTTCTCCTTGAAATTTAAATGAATACTCAATTGATTTTGTACTTCTAATAAATTCAATATCCTCAAAGTCATCTATTAGGTCTGGTACTTGTGAACCAATACCAAGTTTTCTAAACTTACATAAATCCTTATTACATATTGGAGTAATAGCCCCAAGCTTAGGAGGACACTTATAATTATAATCTTTTTTAATAACAGATTTTGCTACAGAGTTATCTATCTCTCTGGGATCCATTGGAGTAACAAATATCTCTTGGTTTCTTTTTTGAAGTATTGTTCTCATTTCTTCAATAGTAATTTTGCCATCAGACTTTTTCATTTCAAGAACACCAACATTGTAAAGTAAATCATTACGATGATTGCCTGACCATTTATCCATAATCATTTTTTGGACACAAGGTGGATAATGTTTCCAATCCTCTTCTGGTTCATATTCTTTTACTTTTATATTTTGTAATTGTTCTAAAGATAAAGTTTTCTTTCTAATTATTTCAATGAAGGTTCCAATCATTACTGGAGTATTTGATTCGTTATATGCAAACTCAGTAGTAGCATTCATATTGAAGTAAGGCATATTCATGCACTTGTTCATTGGAAATACTTCTAATGCTTGAAAGAAATTTTTATTCCATTCGTGTAATTTTTTAAGAACATCCTTAACTGCATACCAACCGTCTAAAAATAAAAACAAGTGAAGCCCACCTGACTTAGATCTAACTGGTACTAAGGGTAGTTGGTTATCTCTTACAATATCTATAACTTTTTTTTGTGAATAATCTTTGTAACTTTGTGGATCTATATCAATACAACCCCATCTACATAGATCATCCTTTTCAGGTTTAATACCTATTCGTTTCGTACCTTCTAAATGTTCCTTCCAAATTTGAGGAGTAACTGGTTCGTGGACCGTGAGTGTTTGGCCTACTGTCTTGCCCCGTTCATCTACCTCTCCAGTTAGAGAGGTAGTAATGAACAGTTCAGAATTACCCTCAAATATTTTTAAGAGCTCCTGTTCCATGATTAAAACGGAACGTTAGTTTTATCTGGACTATTATTTCCTTGTGCTTGATTTTCTTGAGCAAAATCTACTTTACCAAAAATATCACTCTTCATAGCACTTTGATAGAAAGCTTGAGTTGTCTCTAATACTTTTAAATTTTCTTTAGTATTTAAAAACTTATCAAACTCAACAACCCATCCATACCAAGAGTTTTGTGAATTAGACTCTTTGGTTGTGCTTAACTTGTAAGCAGTCGACCATGATGGTGGATTGAACATACCATTTTTACCTTGTACTCTTCTAGACATAATCATTGAATTCCATGTCTTAGATTTTTTCTTTTGAGTAGATTTCATAGTAATCAAAGCTTGTTCCATTGGATTATAGTTTTCATCCAAAATATAAACAAAGTGATTACCAGTATCCTCAACATAGTTTCCGTTTTCTAATCGGTCTTTGTTGTCGGCACCTCTGCTTGTTTGAGACATAATAGATGGATCAGTATGAATACCAACAGGTCTTCCTGGACTATCCCCTTTGTCTTTCCACTCATTAAAAGTGTTTATGTAAAGACAAGGCACTACTATTAATCCTTGTCTACCTTTCCAAACTTTACCTGATGTTTCACTCCAGATGTCTCCTTGCTTTGCAGTCTCAACATGTTTGCCATCAGTCTCATCTAAGACTGGAGAGTTAGCATAAAGTATTTTTAGGATTGGTAGTTTTTGGTCTCGAGCTGTTACATACTCTTGACCTTGCCCTGCCATCTGCTCTAAATTAATAGCAGCTGGAAGGTTATCTTTTTTAGTCGTCATTTCTTTTTTATCAGTCATGATTATTCCTTCGTGGTTATTTTAGTTTTATTTGCAACATAAGTTCCAAACAATTCAGCTGGCACATCTTTACCAAGATCTTGGATCTGTTCTTTTACAAATGATCTAAGACTACTTGGATGTACAGATGTTTTCTGTTGAACTGCGAGTCCCTTTTGTTTCAGCTCCTCTACAAGTGCTTTAGCTTCATTATCTTGCTTCATTTTAAATTCCAAAGAAACTTGGTTTTTAATCAAATCTCCATGGCCATTTTCACGAAGCCAGTTAAAAGCTTCTTCACTTTTAGAGACAGGTATTCTAGCTGAATAGAAAGGCTTAACTTCGACAGATGACCCATCTGCTAGTTTAAGCATTGATATACCTGCTTGTTGCATTAAGTTTGGAATTGTTTGCTCAGAAAGGTTTGTCTCAACTTCTTTTAACTTCTTAAGTTGTTCTTCAGCCGTTGATATTTTTTTCTGAGTTTCCAATAACTTGTTGCAAGTGTCGGCAATGTCTTTCGACATGCCAGTATCTACCGATACGATAGATTCTGCTTCTAAGTCCATAAGAACCTCCTTGTGCCGAATCAATATATTATTAATTTGATTTTAGCAAACAAATAATTTAAATAATTCGTAGTGTACAATTATAAAACAAAACCATTTAAACATCAAAGACAATCCTTAATTGAAGGAGCAAAACCCTACAACTTTGCTTACTTTATGGAAATGGGGACTGGTAAAACAAAAGTTGCTATTGATAATGCAGCTTACTTATTTCAAGACCAAAGAATCAATTATGTATTTGTTATTGCACCAAATTCTGTATATCAAAATTGGAAAAAAGAAATTGATTTCCATTGTCCAGAAGAAACCAATATCTATATTTGGAAAGTAACTAAAGATAAAACATTTAAATTAGATCCTAAAAAACTTACATTTATTTTAATGAATGTTGAAGCATTATCTCATCCATCAGGTAAAAAATGGTTAGAATACAAGCTACTTAAGCACGGTATGAGAAGTATGATTATATTAGATGAAAGCACTTCTATTAAAAATTTAAAAGCATCAAGATCTAAAGCTATAATTAAATTAGGTCAATTAGCTAGATATAAAAGAATTTTAACTGGATCTCCTATTACTAAATCTCCATTAGATTTATTTTCTCAATGTGCCTTTCTTGATAAAGCTTTATTAGGTTATGATAATTTTACAGTATTTAAATCTAAATATGCAGTTATGTATAGTATTGAAAGAGGTGGCTATAATATTCAAATTCCTAAGTATTATGTAAACCTTGAAGAGTTGGAATATAAACTTAAAAACTTTTCTTATCGTGTTAGAAAAAAAGACTGTCTAGATCTACCAGAAAAAATGTATGTTCAAAGATATGTTGATATGCCTGATGAACAAAGACTAGCTTATGAAAAATTAAAGATAACTGCAATAATGATTATGAAAGATGAAGAAGTTTCATACAATAATAAGCTAACTGAATTACTTAAATTACAACAAGTAGCAAATGGTTTTGTAAAAACTAATGATGGTAATATTGTTGATTTTAAAACTAATGCCAAACTAAAAGAACTAATGAGTATCTTAGAAGAGAGTGAAGATAAGTGTATTATATGGGCTAACTATGTACATAACATTGAAAGTATTAAAAAGAAATTAGCTGAAACTTATGGAGTTGATTCTGTAGTTTCAATATATGGTAAAGATTCAGTTGAAGCTCGTAACCAAGCAGTTGAAAAATTTCAAACTAAAGATGAGTGCAGATTCTTAGTTGGTAATCCAACAGTTGGTGGTTATGGTTTAACTTTGACTGCTGCTAAATATGTAATTTATTTTAGTAATTCTTATAACTTAGAAGTTAGACAACAAAGTGAAGATAGGGCTCATAGGATAGGGCAGAAGTCTCAAGTCACTTATATTGATATAATCTGTAGAGATACTATTGATCAAATGGTATTACACAATCTTGAAAACAAAATAGAATTATCTGCTAAGACTCTTGGGGAACAAGTTCAGAAGTGGCTTTAGTTTCTAATGTGCAAATAGTATCATTGTGTTGAGACCCGTGATTAACTAATAAAATTTTTTGTATTTCAAATCCATTCTTCTTACCCATGCCACCTGAGTTCCAACCAAAAGATATTACTTTTCCATTAGGTTTTATAATTCTTGTAATTTCTTTTTTACAATTAGACCAATATTTAGTTATTCTTCTATTCTGATCATTATCATTTGAGTTATGAAAATAGATACCTAAACTTTTGTATTTTTCTTTAAGTTGATATTGTGAATATGGAGGATCAAAAACAAGAGAATTTATTGAATTAGTTTTTATACCTTTTAAAAATTCAATTGCATCTTCCTTAAAAGGATAAGGAAATGGATCAATATAATCTAACCCTAAATTTTCTTTTATAAATTTATTAATAGGTTTAATTTCAAATGTCCGATGGTTTGGCATTGCCCAAACTCTTTTTATTATCATGATATCTATTTACTCTTTCTAACCATTTGTTTTCATATTCTTCAAGTTTAGCCTCGTTCATTTTAAATTCTTGGTATAATATATCTTTGGTGCAAATACATATAAGGCCTTGTGTTATAGGACCATATTGTTCTTTATGTGCTAATGAATATGCAGCTATCTGATAGTAATAGTCTTCTACAAACTCTTCTCTCTTTGGTTTATTACTTTGTTTAAAGTCAATAATTGTAGGCTTATCATCATAAAGTCCTACTACATCTGTTGCACCTGCCCATCTATCTTCATATGCAAGACTTACTTCATTACCCCATACCTCTTTCAATAGGTCAAGATTGTTTACTATCTCGTGAGCCATGAGTCGTGCTTGTGCACCCTCTGGAGATAGGTTTAGGTAGCCACGGCCATCTATGTAGTTTTCAAGGACATAGTGCATCTCCGTGCCTCTGAGAGCTGCCTGTGAGGTAATTCTAGCTGCTTCTTGGTAGCCAACTCTTTCTCTCCATTTATCTAATCCAGCTTTCTTTTCTGGAGATTGAGTAGCAGATAATATAGTTGTAACACTTGGTATTTTTTTGTTACCTACATTATAGGTCCGTGAGCCGTCCTCCTCTTGTCTAGTATACTTCTTGTAGTTGTATTTATTAACTAACTTGAGATCGGTAATTTGAAATTTGTTTTTATCTTTGATTAGACGCACATGGTCTTTTAGAATACTTTGAATAGAAGAGCAACTATTATTCCAATCATTGATGTCATTAAAAATGCAGTAGAAGATATAAGGATTTTTTCTATTCTGTGAACATCTGTATGTAAATCTTTAATTTGTTTATTGGTTTGTTCTTGCATGATTCTGCACAACTTCTCGTGGTCATCAAGTCTTTGATGAGCTAGATTATCTTTGGAAGTTTTTCTTGGCACTTACTATTCCTCCCTTATTAAAAAGGTTAAGGGCTTGTGCTAATTCAGTATTAGGTTGTCCACCCATTGGTAGATTTGATGGTGTAATATTTGGTAAAGGTATGCTACTAGTGTCTGAGCCTACTATAGAACCAACTCTTTGACCAGAGCCTTGTTTTTGTATTCCAGATTGTAAGTATGGATCTATTTCAATTGCAGGAGCATTCTCTGGATCAAATTCTCTTTTAGCAGGGGCATTAGGCATAAAACCTGTTTTAAAATATTGTTCGTAAGCTTCTTTATTTCCTTCAACTTTATCTAGTGCGGCTTTCGCTTCAACAGGACCAACAATTCCTTCAGATACTAAAGCACTACCTAACTGTCCTACGTATCTTGTTAGTTTATCGTAACTATCAATTCCTTTGTTAGCTTTCCCTAAACCCTCTATTAATGCTCTAGTTGTTGCAGGTCTAGACATTGCGTATGCTAAAGCAGTAGGACCTAATACAAAAAAAGTTGCAGCCCCTGGATCAATTGTACCTGTAGCAAATAAACCAACACCAACTATTTGAGATATAGCACCAGCTTGTTTCATCTGTACTAACATCTCACCACTTGTACCCGCAGCACC